>SAMEA5043660__coassemble_609_pt1 | contig 11012 bp, 8 predicted proteins | sample SAMEA5043660__metabat2_high_PE_003 | metagenome-assembled genome bin SAMEA5043660 (sample SAMEA5043660) | Gadus morhua | reverse complement strand
GCTTGAGATTCGGATCATGGGTTACGGAACTGGCCAATTCTTATTGATCGCCCGTGACATTACGCGAGTCAGACAGCTCGAAAGCATGCGTAAAGATTTTGTGGCCAATGTGTCACATGAGCTTAAGACTCCATTGACAGTATTGCAGGGCTACCTTGAGATGATGCAAGAGATGGCAGAACCTGGTTCTCCCAACACCAAGGCGATGGATCAGATGCAACAACAGACGCATAGAATGCGTTCTATGGTTGAACAGTTACTGGTACTGTCTCGCATTGAGGATTCTGCTGAGAATAATTTGGAGGTCAAAGTGAATATGTCGCAGATGATGTGCATACTCACTGAGGAGGCGGAAGCATTATCTCTTGGACAGCATGATCTCAACTTTACCTGTGCAGCTGACTGTCACTTGTACGGTATTGAGATTGAACTGCGCAGTGCGTGTTCAAACCTTATTTCAAACGCGATCCGTTACACACCGCCAGGTGGGAAAATTGATGTGAGTTGGAAAAAGGTGGCTTCAGGGGCGATGTTTACTGTTGCTGATACTGGCGATGGAATCGCATCGCAACACATTGGACGATTAACTGAACGTTTCTATCGGGTTGACAGTGCACGGACACGTCAAAAGGGAGGAACTGGACTGGGTTTGGCGATAACCAAGCATGCCTTGAGTCACCATCAGAGCGAATTGATGATATCCAGTGAACTGGGTGAGGGAAGCGAGTTTAGTTTCCTTATTCCTGAACATTTGGTATCCACCTCATATCATTGATGAGGCTTGTCATCTAAGTGTCATATCAAAGTAATAGACTTGTCATGCTGGCAATTGATACTTGCTACAACTTAATTGTTAATTAATTTATTCAAGCAAGTACATCTAATACTGGAGCAAAGAATGAAATTGAAACAAATTGTCGGTGCAGTAAGTTTAACTGTCGCGAGTGTGTTTTCTGCAACCTCTATCGCTGCAATCGATAAGTCACTGCCTGTTTATGAAAAAACAAGTGGCGTATCGGGTAACCTATCATCGGTGGGTTCAGATACTTTGGCTAATATGATGACACTTTGGGCTGAAGAATTTAAAGAGATGTACCCTAACGTTAATATCCAAATTCAGGCCGCTGGCTCTTCAACTGCGCCACCAGCATTGACTGAAGCGACTTCTCAGTTCGGTCCTATGAGCCGTAAAATGAAGCCTAACGAAGTGGAAGCTTTTGAGAAGCGCTATGGTTACCAGCCAACGGCTATCCGCGTTGCTATTGATGCTCTGGCTGTATTTGTCCATAAAGACAATCCGATTAAAGGGTTGAGCATAGAGCAGATTGATAGTCTTTTTTCCGCAACCCATAAATGTGGTGGTAATGATATTAAGCGCTGGGGTGAGGTAGGACTTGAAGGTGGCTGGTCAGCCAGAGATATACAGCTTTATGGCCGTAACTCAGTATCTGGTACGTACGGTTATTTTAAGAAGAAAGCCTTATGTAAAGGTGACTTCAAAGCAAACGTGAATGAGCAGCCAGGTTCTGCATCTGTTGTTCAGTCGGTGTCTCAGTCGCTTAATGCTATTGGTTACTCAGGTATCGGTTATAAGACGGCGGGTGTAAAAGCGGTAGCGATATCGAAGAAAGGCACTAAGTACATCGAGGCGACTGCTGCTAATGCCGCAAGTGGGACTTATCCACTATCACGTTACCTCTATGTTTACGTGAACAAGCACCCGAATAAAGACTTGTCCCCTATGGACCGAGAGTTCCTGAAGTTTGCTTTGTCCAAGCAAGGTCAGCAGATTGTTGAGAAAGATGGTTATGTACCGTTACCTCGCAGTGTGACTGCCAAGGATTTAGCTAAAGCCGGTATTCGTCTTTAAACTAAGCGACACTTCACTAAGGCCTCCCTGTGAGGCCTTTTTTGTACCTGTGCATAAATTTTGAAGCCTGCCTAGCTCCTCTTCTGTTTTCCTTGCCTATATCCACTTTTTGACAGACAAAAAAAAGCGACCTAATCAGGTCGCTACATGTTCCAAACTTGGAATAGGGTGATAGCTGTACTAGACACTATCTAATTAAGGAGAATGATGATGAACAGTGAAAACAGATGTAGAGTTAGCAAAACAAGTTAACTTTACACAACAATTCGGTTCATATAGTCAGAGTCCTGTTTGCTGAGAAAGTTCAGATTATTTTCAAAATTTAGGATCTTTTTTTATCTCGGGATCTGACTCGTCGAAAAAGTGAATTTTCCAGGTGAATTTGCATTAAATTGAAGATAAAAAAATGGCAGCACCTATAATTTAGGGCTGCCACAAAGATCTTTCATATTAAAGTAAGAGGAGAGGACTATTCACTAAAATTGGGTTATCAACGTGAAGGCTGAAACTCAAGTCCGGTGTGCGCTAGCTAAGTCTTATCTCTTCTTAGAAGAAGCCAATAGGTTTCTTAAAGGGAGATGATGAACAGTGAAAACAGATGCAGAGTTAGTATAACAAGTTAACTTTACGCAAAAATTCGGTTCATATAGTCAGAGTCCTGTTTGCTGAGAAAGTTCAGATTATTTTCAAAATTTAGGATCTTTTTTTGATCCCAAGATCGTTAAAGCTGAAAAGTGATGTTATTAGGAGCGAATATTGATCGCAAATGCCAATTGAGAGATAAAAAAATGGCAGCACCTACAAACGAGGGCTGCCATAAAGATGTGTCATATTAAAATAAGAGGAGACAGACTGTTCACTGAAGGTGGGTTATTAACCTTAAAGGCGATGACTCAATCCAGTGTGCGCTAGCAAAGTCCTATCTCTTCTTAGAAGAAGCCAATAGGCTTCTTAAAGGGAGATGATGATGAACAAAAAACAGAGCAAAATAATCGTGCTGTGCAATAGGTTCACTATATAGGACTGAGCTTTGTTCAATTGGTTCAATTTATTTACCAATATTTTTTTTATTCGTGCTTTACTGCATTAAAGTGATCGAAGCCAAGCTTGAAACTCTGCATCCATGTCAGTGCCCCACTGTTTAATTAAGGCTTGGTATCTTGGGTAATCCCCCTTACGAGTAAAGGTTAGCATGGCGTCAATCTTGTCCTTGTGTTGCTCCATCATAAAGCGAACGGCTAAATAACCCCAACGGTAGACTCTGTCTGAGCCTCCGTTCATTTCATAACTGGTATTAAACAGCTCACTAAGAGAGTAAGTACTTGAGACCGCTAAAGATTCTTTAGCTAATTCAATGGCTGCTTTATTGTCATCACCTTGAGAGATGTATTCACCTAAACCTTCACTCCACCACACAAGGTGAGGCAAGAGTGGCGCAGGTTTAGGGCAATATTCAGGTGCACTATGAGAATCATGAAGTGATGCACAAAAATCACCATAGAGATTGAAGTGACCATCGAGATAATGCACGTATTCGTGGGCTAAGTTCCAAATCTCTCCTTTCTTTTCATAGGCGACAAACTCAGCTTGGTTACCTGTTTTATGCGGGAGTCCCTCTAAGAACATGCCACCATTGTCACTGGGCACATCAAAATGAGCGGTGACATATTGAGTGTAATCTTCCCGAGAGTGGTAGACGTTTGCTCGCATGCTGATGTTATTGTCGTTGGCGACGGGTTTACCTTGAGTGCTGAAAAGCTGATGAAACTTAGCTTCCTGCTTACCCAATAACTGACATGCTTGCGCTATTTGAGTTTTTGTTAAGGCCTGCGAGCGGATAACTATCGTATCGCTGCAGGCGTGCTCTTGAGTTAATATTTCAGAAATAGGAGCGATGGGCTTAGCTTCTACTGTAAAAGCGCTGAGGGATAAAACCGCTGCGATAGGGAGTAGGTCAAACGCCTTCATTGAGTATTACCTTTTGTTTTTGTATATAATATCCATTAAGTCTTTCACTTTAGGGAAATGAAGTCAATTACGATGGCAATTGTTTTCCCTGTCGGTATTATTAAAAATTATGTTAATTAAGAGGATATTGAAGTGCTAAACAGATGGGATAATAATCATGACTATCACTCTTTTTCTAATACGGAAAAGGTCAGAGTAAAACATCTATCGTTGGCATTGGATGTCGATTTTAAGATAAAACAGTTAGCCGGAGTAGCAACGCTTGAACTGGAGCGCTTGGATAAAAACTGTGATGAGCTCTGGCTGGATCTAAGAGAATTAACCATTGTTCAGATACAAGATGCTGCGGGATCTGAACTTGCATATGTCATTGATAAAGACGATCCGATATTGGGTCAGCGATTAAATGTCTCACTCTCCACACAAAGCAGTAAAGTGACGATTCATTATGTGACCTCGCCCAATGCTGAAGGGCTTCAGTGGTTGGCACCAGAGCAAACCACAGGTAAAACCTTGCCGTTTTTATTTAGCCAATCTCAACCCGTTAATGCCAGAAGTTGGATCCCACTACAAGATACCCCCAAAGCACGGATCACGTTTGAAGCGAATGTAACGGTTCCCTTAGGCATGCGAGCTGTGATGAGTGCGATGAATGATGCGGCTGCGACTTTAAATGGTGAGTTTACTTTTTCAATGGAAAAGCCAATCCCGACTCACTTGTTGGCTATTGCAGTTGGGGAGTTAGCATTTGGCCAAATTGGCCCAAGAACGGGAGTATATGCTGAGCCACAGGTACTTGAGGCGGCGGTTAAGGAGTTTGAAGATACAGAGAAGATGGTAGAGATAGCTGAATCTTTGTTAGGCCCATATCCTTGGGGGCGTTATGACATGTTAGTGCTACCGCCTAGTTTTCCCTTTGGTGGCATGGAAAACCCACGCCTCGCCTTTATGACCCCAACCTTGATCGCAGGTGATAAAAGCCTTGTTTCGACGGTTGCTCATGAGTTAGCGCACTCGTGGACTGGGAACTTAGTCAGTAATGCCACGTGGCGAGATCTTTGGTTGAACGAAGGGTTCACGACTTACTTTACCAATAGGATCGTCGAAGCGGTGTTTGGTAAGGAGCAAGCTGAGCTTGAAGTGGTGCTGGAATATGGCCGTTTAAAAGAGGAGCTGGCGACCACTGAGTTTGCTGAGCAAAACTTACCGGCGAATGTACAGCAACAAGATCCAAACGAAGCATTCAATCGCTTTACCTATGATAAGGCCTCGATGTTTGTCCACGACCTTGAAAAACGAATAGGACGTGAGGCATTCGATAAGTTTCTGTTTACCTATGTTGAACACTTTGCATTTGCAGCTATCACAACAGAGATCTTTATCGAGTACGCTAAAACGACGTTGTTGGTTGATCACGCTGATAAGATCTCAGAAGCTGAGCTTATTGAATGGGTATACGGCTGTGGCATGCCAGAATGTTTTACAGCGCCAGTATCCGATAGCTTAGACAAAGTTGATGCTGCACTCTCTTTTTGGGCTAAAGGCGCGACTGCGGACTCATTTGAGACGGCAGATTGGCGTGTTCATCACTGGCAATATTTTTTAAACAGTCTGCCAGAGGTACAAACACAATTACAGCTAATGGAACTCGATGAGCGATTTAAACTGACGGAGTCCACAAATGCAGAGATCGCTTGTGACTGGTTTAGGGTTGCGATCCGTAATCATTATGATCCTGTGCTCCCCGCGTTAACTGCATACCTGATTCGTATCGGCAGAGGTAAGTTTGTGAGGCCTCTTTTCACCGAGTTACAAGTGGCAGGTTATGATACCGAGATGAAACAGATCTATAGCCAAGCACGTAAAGGTTATCATCCTTCTATTGTGAGTCAGCTAGATAAGCTTTTGAATTTTAATTAAATAGAGTTCGAAATCTATTTATATAGATAGGCTTGGATAATAGATAAAAAAAAGGCATCCATTATCTCAACTGAGATGGGATGCCGTTTCATTCTTTGAAGAATGAGGTTGTAGAATGGTTAAGCTGTCAGCGCTAGCAGTCAAACTTAATTCTTCTCACTGGGACTCAAATGAGCGCCCTAAAGGGAGGTGATGAACCATGATGAAAACAATAAACTCGTAACACCAAAAGTGTTACATATACTCAGAGTCCCATCGTTTGAAATAGTTCATTGTTGTGATAAAAATTTTATTTATAGGGATAGGAGTCGGCAAAAAAAAGCCAAAAAAAGGGCAACCATAAGGTTGCCTTATGACCTCGTAGGTCAAGGGGACTGCGCTAGAAGCCCCAGGGAGAATGATGAACATGAAAAAACTCTTCGCTGCTCATAAACTTTGAGTATTCCAGACGGTAAAAGTTCAAAAAAGGATCGATCTTTTTTATAAGATCTGCGATCTAATTTTTAGTTAACTGATTTACAATAATAATTCTTCAATTTTTTTTGTTATTGCTTCCGGTTTAGTTGTTGGTGCATATCGCTCTAATACCTTGCCGTTGGCATCGATTAAGAATTTAGTGAAATTCCATTTAATCCTTTCGCTACCCAAGATCCCTTTAGCTGACGATTTAAGATATTGATACAGTGGAGCTGCATTCTCTCCGTTAACTTCAATTTTTTGAAACAGAGGAAAGCTGACATTAAAGTTGAGCTCACAAAAAGATTGGATTTCACCTTCACTTGCACTTTCTTGCTGACCGAACTGGTTGCATGGGAAGCCTAAAACAACAAATTTTTCAGGACCATAAGTATCATAAAGTTTCTGTAAGCCTTTATATTGTGGAGTAAAACCACAACCACTGGCCGTGTTGACGACCAAGATCACTTTACCTTTAAAATCGGCAAAAGAGACTGGCGTGCCCTGAATACTATTAACGGTAAAATCCCAAATTGATGTCGACATCTCTTTACTCCATTTTTTAATCGCTAATGAAAGATACAAAGCCAGAATAATAGCGAGCAAATCAATTGCGTGCAATTTATTTGTTGTGCGTTAAGTGAAATCATATCCCTTTTTGGCTAACCCAATAGAGCTAATTCCACTTGTTATCTAATTCGGCCTTATGTTGTTCATTTTGAGCTATTTGATCTTTATGTTGCAGCTTGTTTGCCGTTATGTTTTTTGTTTAAGCGCTTTTAACCTTTAAAAACAGTGTTGTAGTGGATGTTTTTGTTGAGTTTGATACTATCCGCAAAACAGTAAATTAGAGATTTTTATGCGATTAAAACTATTGAGTGGCTTGCTACTTGTGTCATGTATTTCAGCGACGACTTATGCTAATGATTTTAGCGTTGGGTTAAATGATGATGTGATTTCAACTGATCTTGCTATCGATCTGAATAAGAATACCAATGCGGTTCTAGGTTATATCTACTCTAATGATGGCGGTCATCTTACTTCAGCTGCTATGCATGTCTCCCATGATGCAGGTATTCACCATTTTGAGATCGGAGCTAAGTACTCATATGTTTGGGCTAAAAAAAGCCCCAACGGAAGTGCGATTGGTGTCGGTGGCAATTATAAAATGGATTTAGGCTCACATGTATCATTCCACGCGTCAGGCTATTATGCACCTTCGGTGTTGTCATTTGGCAGTGTCGATGGTCAATATGAGTTAGACAGTAAAGTGCAATTCCAATTAAATCCTAGCCTAGCCCTGTTTGCAGGTTATAGAAACATTCGCTTCCAGTATGACTATGCCGATAACTCGACCTTCGACAGTGGATTTTACATTGGTGCTAGAGCCGGCTTCTAATGTCCTCGCAGGCTGAAATTGGGCTGTGCGGTTAACGAATTAGCGGCTACCCGTTGCTCTTTGAGCAATGGGGTTTTCACTTTATTAAAGCTAGAATGATGGCTGTACTCACTCTCGCCATAAATAGGTCTACGCTTAAATAATGAGTCGTGCATAGAGTGAATACTTTTGAATAGCCTACAACAGGTGAGGCATGGATATTGTTGATAACAAGCTAAATCAATGCATGTTCCCAGCTTAGGCTAAGAATTGGTGAAGAATAAATCGATTTATGTTGAACAGCGACGCGCAAGATAGAAAATATCTTTTATCTTGAGAATTGTATTGAATTATCTGGTGTGTATTAATAGAATTTGTCTCTATTTGTTAATGTTATGTTTAAGCGTGAGAAAGTATAAAAATTGAGTTTTGGACACCGCTATTTAATGAAAGCCTGCAATAAGTGGTGGGTATAGAATGTGTAATGAACTATCAATTTACTTTAACTCAGTCACTTTTCGACATACTGGTTTCATTTTTTAGTTAGTACTTGCTAATCAAGGGTTTAAATTTAATGAACCAAAGAGTAACAGCGTGTTTTCTGCTATTTCTTAGCCTCATAGGCTGCAGCTTTACCTCTTTCGGATCCCCCTCGTTAGACCAATCTTTTCTTTTTTATGCTAAAGAAGGCCAAACTGCACCGAAAGCGTACAGTGACGTTCCTGTGTGGATGTCTAGTTTAGATAAAGCAAATCACATTAGTTTGACCGGTGGTAATTACTGGCTTATTTTGCCTACCCAAGTGTATTCAAGAGAGACTAAATGGGCTATCAATGTTCAAAATTCAATTGTTGAATCATTGGATTACACGCTATTAGGTAGCGATGGCAGTATGCAACATAGCAAGAGTGGGTATTACACGCCTTACGAGTTTCTGTTCAATTATGGTCGTGAGATTAAGCTCAATTATGGCGTTGAATATTGGGTTGTTATCCAAATGGAAAGTCGCTACTTTTCGTCTGTACCTAAGGTAGATATTGAACCTTACGGTGAGTATAAAATTAGTTCAGATATCGAAGCGATGTTAGTGATGCTCTGTTTGGGCGGCTTGCTATTTATTGCTTGTTATAACTTGCTTATCTATTTCTCCATTCGAGACAGAGCGTTTCTCTATTACGGGCTTTATGTGATCACCTACTTTACTGGGTGGGCGTTAACTTTCCATCTTGGAGCTCACCTTTGGGGTTTTCATAATTTAGAGATCCATCATCTGTTTTTTATCGGTTTACCAATCTTTAATATCTTATTTTATAAACACTTTCTGCAACTCCCTGAGTATTCGCCTAAGTTATGGCGCTTAAGTAAATTACTGATGTGGACCTGCATTCTTGCTTTGCCTACCAGTATATTTTTGGTTTCCTATACAGCGCTTATCGCTTCTGTCTTGATCATGCTCTGGATAGCCTTGGCAATTACGTGCGGTAATGTTTGTTTGATTAAAGGCTTCTATCCTGCACGTTACTTTATTTTTGCGTTTACTTGTCTGCTTCTCCCTGCTGTGATCATATTGCCTGGAAATATGGGACTCACTTCGGATTTTATTGAAAATGCCGAGTTAGCGACCTTAATTGGCGGCACTGTGGATGCATTGATGTTATCTCTGGCGTTGGCTTATAAAATCAAATTATTGTCCGAAGAGCGTCAAAGCTATATTGAAACCTTAGGGGTGGCTTGGGAAAAAGCCAGACAAGATCAATTAACCTTGCTACCCAATCGACATGCGTTAGATGAATGTATTCAGTCTGAAACTTTCTTTGGTAATAATGCGAAGAAAAACTTAGCCCTTATTTTGCTTGATCTTGATGGCTTGAAACAGGTGAATCACACCTTAGGCTATCATGAGGGGGACAGTTTACTGATCCATGCTGCTAAAGAGCTTAAAGTCAGCTGTGATCTTCTTGAAAGAGCTAAGTTGTTCCGCATTGGCGGATATAACTTTGTTATTCTCATTTCAGAGGAACAACTCCCTGTTATATTAAAAAATGTAGAAGAGTTATCGGGATCAATTACCAAGCGTGTTTATAAAGATACTGGCATCAGTTTTGGCTATGGGCTTAATAGTGAAGTGAAAGATGCGGGTGAGTGGTTAAGAGCGGCTGACAGAGATATGTATAAACGTAAAACGGCAAAGCGACGAGAGAAGCAGAACGAGAATGTGACGCTGCAAGATGAACGCTTGGTGTGAAGCGGAGCCTAGGCCCCGCTTTAATTTATATTAAAAGTCTTTTTCTCCCTTTATCACCTTCGGGTGTCCGCAAATGGCTTTGGATGTGTTCATGCCCGCCATTGTTGCTGCCTCAACACAACCTGCATTGATGCCAGTTTTAATCCAGTCTCCGGTGACGTAAAGGTTATCTATTCCTGTGCCGTCAGTATCAATTCGATATTGAGAGCTGCCTTTCACTGACAGTACATAACGCTCAGAAGGGTCTACATTGGCCCGCCAATACTGACTGTCGAATCTGGCTTCTCCCTGTCTGTTTTCTGGATCGTGTAGCCATTCCCAAGGGAAAGTATCACCGACATTGCCCCAAAGCTTGTGAATTTGTGTCTTAAGCTGACCTATGGCACCTAATTTGGCTTCCTCGGATTTAAGCTGAGGAAAGCTAATGTCGCTCTTTGGTGGATAATGTTCGACGGGAAGCGCTGAGCAGAAGTAACTGGCATTTTTAGGTTCAACACCTTGCCAATCCTCTTTATCGAGCAGTTGGTCCATTGAAGCCCACGTGTCGAAAGGTTCAGTAAAAGCAGAGAGTACTGGCTGCTCCCCATTTTCATTCTTGATAGACCAGCCAATCCCTTCAAGATCGGTATTTAGCCAAAGTTGATAAGCTTGAGTGGCAACGGTTTGTACCTTCTCCACTGCCTTCGCCAATGGTTGACTCTGAGCCATCACTTGGCTTGCAACATGGGGCACAGATCCAATAGACAGGCCGAAGATCACCTTATCAAAATCGACGCCTTTCTCTAATCGCTTGGTGGGCAATGGCGCATTATGTTTCGCTTGATAGACTTGTTCCCAATCGCTCCAGAAATGCTCAAGGTTGATATTGTTCTCTTTAAGCAGCTGAGCTTGTTCTAGGTCTAATTGATCATAATTAGGGGTGCTAGGCCAACAATTTAACCCTTTTACATCGACAAAAGGATCGTATTCAGTCGCAGCATCTTTTAACTTTACTTGCTCCGTTATCTCAATGGCTTGAATGCTGTTATTTTCACAAACCAAGTTGTCGACCCGATTAAAGAAGTGGAAGTTCACGCCCCTGCGTTTGAGAATTTCATAATAGGGAGTGAATACAACATCTCCCATGCCTGCTTGCATCTTCCACATCATACCTCCCTGATAGCATAGGGCGATAC
>SAMEA5043660__coassemble_606_pt1 | contig 11049 bp, 13 predicted proteins | sample SAMEA5043660__metabat2_high_PE_003 | metagenome-assembled genome bin SAMEA5043660 (sample SAMEA5043660) | Gadus morhua | reverse complement strand
GAAAGCAGCCGATATATCAGTCAATAATGACGCGGGTGCGGCAAAAAATGTCATCCTGTTTGTCGGTGACGGAATGGGCATATCCACAGTAACTGCCGCGCGCATTCTCGAAGGTCAATTGAAAGGCCAAACAGGTGAGGAGAACTCGCTGTCTTTTGAAACCTTACCTCATTTAGGGTTAGCCAAAACATACAATGTTGACGGACAAACACCTGACTCTGCTGGCACAATGACAGCCATGGTCACCGGCGTAAAAACCGATGTGGGCGTCCTATCTCAAGCAGAAGGTGTCACCCGAGGCAATTGCGCATCCACCTCTGGTCAGAACTTAGTGACATCTTTAGAGCTTGCCGCGATGGCAGGTCTGTCTACCGGCGTGGTATCAACTGCACGCATTACCCATGCAACGCCAGCGGCAACTTTTGCCCATGCCCCTGAACGCAATTGGGAAAGCGATGCAGACCTGCCCGCAGAAGCTGTCACCAATGGTTGCAAAGATATCGCCAGTCAACTGCTCGACTTTAGTTATGGCAGTGGTATCAATGTGGTAATGGGCGGTGGACGTCGCGCCTTTATTCCCAATACTGTCACCGATGCCGAAGGCAAAAACGGTAAACGCCTAGATGGTCGTAACCTCACTGATGAGTGGACAGCTAAATACGCTAACTCAACTTATGTCGAAGACAGAGATGGCTTTTTAGCGATAGATCCAGCAACCACTGATCATGCCCTTGGTCTATTCAACTCATCTCATATGGAGTACGACTTTGACCGCACTGTCGATGGCGTAGAAGGTGAACCTTCACTGGCTGAGATGACCGCAAAAACCATTGATATTTTAAAGAAGAATGACAAAGGATTTATCCTCATTATCGAAGCGGGACGTATCGACCATGCACACCATGCGGGCAATGCAGCAAGAGCACTATACGACACTATCGCCCTGTCTGAAGCTGTGCGAGTGGCCATGGAGAAAACCTCAAGCAAAGATACTCTCTTGGTCGTCACGGCCGATCACAGTCATGTCTTTACCATTGCGGGTTATCCGACCCGAGGCAATCCAATACTTGGTTTGGTAAAAGGCAATGATGCATCGGGTCTACCGGGCGTGACAAATTCCACCGACAGTAATGGCTTACCCTACACCACCGTTGGCTACACCAATGGCCGCGGGTTTGCAAATCTAAGCACCGGTGGCGATGAACGGTACGGTTACCCAATAGAAGCTGGGCGTGTCGACCTTAACTATGTTGATCCTCAAAGCGCAGGCTTTCATCAAGAAGCACTTATTCCTTTATCGAGCGAAACACATGCTGGTGAAGACGTTGGCATATTTGCCAGTGGCCCAGGCTCGCACTTAGTACAGGGAACGGTTGAGCAAAACCATATTTTCCACGTCATCAACCATGCTGCCAACTTAGTCGTTAAAGCTGAGGCAGCTCAGTAAGCAGAGCCTCTTACTAAGCTGGGCCTCTGAGTCAATATGACTTATCCAATGATGGCCACTCAACACTGTATGAGTGGCCATCAGTTTTAAGCTCAATGGGAGTTGCTATGAAATATTCTATGCTAGGTGCTGCACTACTTACCGTAAGTCAGACAAGTATTGCTCAGTCTGACCAAGACACAAAACTGCTACAGAATAAGGGGGCACTAACATTTCAATGCGATCAACTTAACTCGACCAACATTGATGTGCGCTATGAAATAGTCCGCTCAAATGGAACAGATAGAGCGGTACCAACACAACAGATCCAGTTAATTAAGAACCAGCAACAAGTGATCTATAAACGTTCCGCAACGACATTTGAAGCTTGGGATCGCAACGGCGAATATATTCGTTACTTCCCGCAGGAGCTTCGCTCTATTACTTATCGCCCAAGCGATCTTCGCTCACTCAATATGAAGTACGATCTTGCGCAGCAATTTCACTTAGTGTCGCCAAAGGTAAAGTCTCAACTGAACAGAGGTGAAGTCACTCAAGCTTCCTGTTTCCAAGTGGTCCATTATTCAGGCCAACAAGCAGGACAAGAGGTTGAGCTAAAATGGATAGACACACTCAACCTTCCCTTCGAGTTCACGTTAACACAAGGGCAAGGAAGCCTAACCTATCGTTTAGTAGAGGCTAGCCCTATCAGCAATGAAGCAGTTAATGCTCTCACTCAAGGGTATAACGACTTAGATTTTGCAGATGTCGGTGATAGTGAGTCAGATCCCTTTATCGCTAAGATGATCACTCAAGGTTTTATCCAACATGGAGGTTTAGGATTCTATGACAGTAATGGCAACTCACTTTCAGACGGTAAACATCATGGTGGACATGCACATTAGCGTCAGAAGTCACAAAAAATAAAAGTCTGCAGATGCAGACTTTTATTTATTAAAGCCAACTTACTTATGACGTTAAGTGGCGTTTTAGCTCAGTAATAAAGGTATCAATATCTTGGCGACTGATATCAGCATGCGTCACTAAACGGATTGTTGCACTTGGACTGATGAGTATGCCATTTGCTTTCAATTTAGCGGCAAGCAGAGCAGTATCCAGCCCAGTTGCAACTTGAACATAAACCATATTGGTTTGCACTAAGGAAAGATCGACACTTAGTTCATCCAAATTTGTCAGCTGCTCAGCAAGGTATCGCGCATTATCATGATCGATAGCTAAACGCTCAACTTGATCTGTTATTGCTAAACTCGCCGCAGCAGCCAAGATCCCAGCTTGACGCATTCCGCCACCAAGCATTTTACGCCAGCGTCTGGCTTTACCAATCAAGCGTTCATCACCTAATAAAATGGAGCCTACTGGTGCACAAAGCCCTTTAGATAAACAGATAGACACGGAATCAAAATATTGGGTTATTTCACTTATCTCAATATTTTGTGCCACTGCCGCATTCGCGACACGAGCACCATCTAAATGTATTTTGAGCTTATTGTCGAAAGCTAACGTTTGCGCTTGAGCTAAATACTCTTGAGGAAGCACCTTTCCCCCAATGGTGTTCTCTAAGCTAAGAAGTCTTGTCTTAGCAAAATGAATATCATCGGGCTTTATCGCAGCTTTGATCTCGGCAAGTAAGATAGAACCATCGGCCTGATTATTCAAAGGCTGAGGTTGAACACTACCAAGTACAGCAGCTCCTCCACCTTCAAACTTATAGTTGTGGGCTTGTTGGCCACAAATATACTCATCTCCACGTTCACAGTGGGACATTAAGGCTAACAAGTTAGCTTGAGTACCTGACGAGGTAAAAAGCGCAGCATCGAAACCATACATTTCGGCTGACATCGCCTCTAAATGGTTTACCGAAGGGTCATCACCATACACATCGTCGCCAACTTCGGCATTGGCCATCGCCTTGCGCATTGCTGGCGTTGGCATGGTTACAGTATCGCTACGGAAATCTATCATAAGCTCACTTCAAAAGAGTTAAAATCGGTCAAGATTAGGCATACTAACCTTACCGCTACCAGGGCGCCAGCGTTAATCGAGCAGATAATTAACTGCTATACGATACTCATACAAATCATGACTCTGACAACAAATAAGAACAAAGTCTTCACTCACACAAATTTATAACACTTATGATTAGCATAACTATCAATCATTAACCCTGAAACCAAATAAAATAAGGGAATTAAGTAAATACAATTAATTAAACATTAGTAAATCTAATCTAAAAAATTAATAAATGTTTATTTTATTTTTGACATTTTTCATGCAAAATCCCCTCTCTTTTTTCACGATGGCTTTTCCAATGCAAGAAGTTCAATTTATCAGCCTACTCTGGCTTATCGGTATCATTGCTGAAGCTATGACTGGCGCGTTAGCTGCTGGGAAAAAACAGATGGATCTATTTGGTGTTGTCATCATTGGCTGTGCAACGGCCATTGGCGGCGGAACCTTGCGTGACATGATGTTAGGCAACTACCCATTAATCTGGGTTGAAAATGTGCATTATCTCATTGCGATTGCACTTGCATCGCTATTAACTGTGTTGATAGCGCCAGTGATGCGCTATTTATCTAAGCTATTTCTAGCAATCGATGCGCTAGGATTAGCTGTGTTCTCTATTATAGGTGCGCAGAAAACATTGATGTTAGGTTTCAGTCCTGTTGTCGCTGTCGTGATGGGGGTTGTTACAGGCGTATTTGGTGGCGTGATCCGCGATATATTATGTAACCAAGTGCCACTCATCTTTAAAAAGGAACTGTATGCCTTAGTGGCATTATTAACTGCATCTCTCTATGTCTGCCTAAAGCATTTAGAAGTGACTGAGTGGATTAATTTAGGGATATGTCTATCTTTTGGCTTCAGCTTTAGAATGTTATCAATTAAATTTCGCTGGGGAATGCCCAAATTCGACTATCAATATGAGCATGGTCACGATGGTACGTCACATTAAAAAAGGTCGGCTATTGCCGACCTTTTTTAATTCACATTACAGATAATTCAATCGAATTATACTGATGGAGTTTCCTTCACGTGAAGATCCATTTGTGGGTATGGAATACCAATGTTCGCTTCATCTAGGGCTATTTTGATCTGCTCTAACAATTCAAAATATGCAGGCCAGTAATCACTGCCTTTCACCCAAGGACGTACGACAAAGTTCACTGAAGAGTCAGCTAATTCAGAAACAGCAATAGTGTAAGCAGGATCCTTTAGGACATACTGATTACTCTCTACTATCTGTGTCAGAATCTTCTTCGTGTCAGCCAAGTTAGCGTCGTAAGAAACACCAATCACCAAATCAACTCGACGCTTATCCATCGCAGAGTAATTAATAATCGTTCCATCCATCATTGCAGAGTTAGGCGCAATAATGAGTTTATTATCGGGCGTAAGTAGCTTGGTAGAAAAGATAGTGATCTCATTTACAGTTCCGGCAATACCTGCAGCCTCAACATAATCACCAACACGACAAGGACGGAATAACACCATCAAGACGCCAGAAGCAAAATTAGAGAGTGAACCTTGAAGTGCAAGGCCTACTGCTAAGCCTGCGGCACCAATTACAGCAACCAGTGATGCTGTTTGAACGCCGATCTGACCTAATGTCGCTACGATGGTGAACACAAGTACCAGTGCCCAAGCCATATTACCTACGAAAGAAGCGACAGTTTCATCGACTTTTCTCTTAAGTAGCAGCTTACACGTTATCTTTTTCGCTAATCCCGCTAAGTATTTACCGACAACGAAAATGACAATAGCTAAGAGCACTTTCATGCCATACGACACGATAAGATCAGGTGCTTGTTCAAACAAACCTTCCAAGTTTTCCATTTATTTACTCCCTAAATTAGCCAAATAGAGTTTGGCTATAAAATTTTTAACTCATTAATTAAACATAGTTAGTGAGTTAATTCAAAACAACAAATTCGAGACTATCGATAACAATCATTGACGTTACTCAAATTCGACAAACAGTTCCACCCTCCGGTTTATTGCTCTCCCTTCGGGCTGTACATTACTTGCGATTGGAGCCTTATCAGCCATACCTTTGACGATAAAACGCTCAGGTTTAAAACCGAGATCATCCACTAAAATCCGTTTAACATTCGCGGCCCGCAAATTGGATAACTCTACATTACCCGCTTCACTTCCTATGGAATCTGTATGTCCTACTAAACATAGGTTTACATCATGCTCCAAAAGGAAAGATTTAATACGCGTAAAGACCTGCCATTGAACAAACATAACGTCAGCTTTAGCAAACTCAAAGTTCAAAACCAAAGGGGTAGCTTGAGTACATGTCTCTGGATACAGCCCGTCATCCACAGTGAGCAAACAGATCTTATCTTGGCCGTTCATGACATGACAGCCACTAGAGTTAACTAATACCCCAGCTTTTGTTCCCAAACAGGCATCTTTAACATCAGGCACACCGTCATTATCAAGATCTACCCAAGCCCAAGTTGAAGCAGCAAAGCTAAATAAAAAACCAACAGATACGATAAATCTCACGCCAGACCAATGACTCATACTTACCCACTCGCTAAAGTTTTCACTCTAGGTTTTAATCCTATATGAACCTTGTATAGCCCATGGAGGTAAAATAGACAAATCCAAGCACAGCCTCAATGAATTGCAACCATTTTATAACCTTCTGGCAAATTCGTAAACACTTAGAGCAAAACACTTAAACATTAGCTAATGACAACCAATTAAATCGAACCTTAATAGATCAACTTTAACTTAAACTGCCACCACTCGTGTCCTGATATTGTCGTAACACCAGTTAAAAGCGATGGCATAGAAAAAGAAGAAGATGAGAAAAGCAGCTTCCATCAAAAGTGCAGCACCTAAACTGATGCCTAAAAACCAGGCGACAAGGGGGACTGTGATAAAAATGATACCCGACTCAAACCCCAGAGTATGACCAACTCTCAACAATAAACTTCTTGTTGCTCGCTCGCTACCAAACTGTTTATCAAACCAAATATTATAAAAATAATTCCAGATCACAGCATAGAAACTTAATCCAACACCAACGACCATCAAGGAGGACGCCTCTTTGTTGCTAAACATCGCAGCCGCAGGAATAACGATAGCTAAGGCTATCAGTTCAAATATAATCGCGTGAAACACTCTCTCTTTAGTTTGCATACCATAGACTCCAATAAGTAACTTGCAGCTATTATCATCTCTATATATGATGATTAATAATCACATACCATCACCTTTACTGATATGTCTACCATTGAACAACTCACGTCATTTGTCACTACCGTCGAATCTGGTTCATTTTCAGCTGCCGCCCGCAAGCTAGGTAAAGTGCAGTCAGCTGTAAGTCAAAATATCATGAACATGGAGATAGACACTGGGCTTCAGTTATTTGATAGAACGGGTCGTTACCCAACACTCACTGTTAAAGGTGAGAAGCTACTGCCGCAAGCTAGAGCTGTTATCGCTCAGCACCGCCGGCTTGCCCAACAAGTCGATGCGCTAGAGTCCGATGAGGTGAGTAAACTCACTCTGGCTATCGATGAAGGAATTCCCTATGGCAATCTTATCAAGTTGCTACCAGAGCTTGAAAAAGCCCATCCAGCTCTAGAGTTAGAGTTTCTCTGCGCTTCGAGTCAAGATGTGATCCAACTTGTGATAGATAAAAGGGCGAGCTCAGGCTTAGTCTTTAGTGACAACTTATATCCTGAGTCTATCGACTTCGAAACCCTAGGCACCGTAGAGTTCGATCTCTTAGTCAGTCCCCTGCACCCTTTAGCTCAAATGGATTCGGCTCACATTGATATCTTAAAGCTGCATAGACAGTTGGTCATCAGTTCTAAAGGCTCAAAAACAACCTGGTTCAATCAAGCTCATTCACCTGATGTATGGCATGCTGATAACTATTATGTGTTACTGGAATTGGCTAAATCGGGGTTTGGTTGGACCTTGCTTCCTTTGCACTTAGCAAAAGACGCACTCGGGGCTAATGCACTGTGTAAAGTGCCGGTACAATTTGAACAACTCGGCTGGCAGGCAAATGTCGATGTGATACAACATAGCTCAGTGCAAGTCGCGGCTAACGACACCTTACGTACCTTACTTAGACGATTGCTGCAGATGTGAAGGACAAAAGGAAAACAGGTTTGAGTTAATATAATTCAAACCTGAAATAGCATTTATGAATTAAGCGAAGAAGCCTGTGCATACCAAGTAGACCACACTGTTTTTTCCGGCATATCAACCTGAGACTCCATCCCTTCGAGCAAACGGAGTAACAAATCTCTGTCTTTATTCACTGAAGAATAGAAAAGTGGATCGTAAAAACAGCGTCGCTGTACAAGATCAAGCTGAGTATCGAAACCTAAGTCGACACCTTGTATACACAAATCTCTGGCACGTCGATTTAGTTCATTAACCTCACTATCAGCCAGCAGATGTGCAACTGGTCCCATGAGTAAGATCAACGACATCCTACCCGGTGGAGTTTTCTGCCAATCACTGAGTTTGCCTAACTTAGCGTCATCTAACAAGGCGCGCCAATGAGACTGAGTTTGAGCCGAAAGTGAATTCTTAACAACGCCTTCGCCCTTGTTGTATTCACTAAACCACTGATGTAAAAACTGATCCACAAAACCACCCTTAAATTGATATAAGTTAATAATCATGAACAGGTATCAGGATAGTTCTCTCTGAGTCTGCTTTTAAATAAGAAGCCTGAGGGTATCACTCTGTACAAGGGATTAGATGTTCGACTTTAGTCTAGACTGGCGACAACGCACACTATTTGAGTGGCTTGGATGCCAACAAACAGCCACAAAAAAGGCGACCTTGCTGGTCGCCTTTATATATTTTAATGGCCCTAAGTGGCTATTTCGCCTCAATCTTAGGAGGATAATCCATTAACATGGAAGAAACTGCTTCATTCACAATTCCCACACGCTCATCTGGCGTATTTTCATTTCGAATGGTATCAGTAACGGTACCACGCCAAATTAATCTGCCAGACGCTCTATCAATCATATCTAAGATTAATGTGCCCACTTCATATTCGCGAACCGTAGTTTGCGTATTCATTGCACGGCTCATACCCCAACCATAACCATAACCGTATGGGTTGTAACCGTAACCATAGGGATTGTAACCATAGTTAGTGTTAAAGGTATCGACATTAATCTTCTTATCGACCTTAGTTAAATAATTTACCAACACATCTGCAGTTTCAGCATTAGTCAGCTTAAGGCCTTTTTGTGCGAGCTGCTTATCTACAGCAGCGCGAACACGTTGGTCCATTAACCCATCTAAGTGATAACTATTTTCCTGAGTTTGAGGTTCAACCCAAGCAAAAGTTTTAATATCGCCGAAATTAGCTGCAGGATCGTAATCCGAACTTGATCTCATTGAGCTACACGCGCTAAGGGCACTAAGTGATAGTACTGCTAAAATTAACTGAACTTTTTTCATGTTAACCTCGTAAAATCCTAGAAGTGCAATATATTAATACATATGTAGCCTGCCTAGCAATGTTATCTTCTAAAACCCAATTTTGTTGACATAACTGCCTCATTCAACTTGACTTAATTATTAATGCAAATGATAATAATTATCAATTACTGATTTTAAGAGATTAAACATGCTTTGGTTTATTGCTGCTTTTGTTATTGCTACTGGAGTGTACAAATTTGCTCCAGCAAACGTCACGACCCAAAGCATAGCCGACTCAAGCAAAGACGGCTTAGGGCATGTCGGTCTATTTATCTTACCCGGCCTTGTTTTACTTTGGTTACTCTTCACCATTTTACAAGAAGGGAGCAACAGCTATGGTGCAGCATCATTAGGATTTGTACTGACAGCCTGCTCTATCGCCATGACAAGATTTCACAAATACATGATCCCCTGCGCCGTTATCACCATCATTTCAACTATCATCGGTGCTTTGTACGCGTAACTTGCCTAACATATTTAGTCCCCTGCTAAATCCTAGAACTCCAATATTATTTAGAGAAAAGGCCATATCTAATGGTCTTTTTACTTCTAAAGCTCGCGATAAACTCCCACAAGTTTCAGCATTTTGTTAGACTCGACCTAATTGTCGCTAATTAATGACTATCCCATGCAAAAAGATGCAAATGTAACACTTGTCTACAGTACTGATATTGGCCGTATAGCCCCTGAAAAAGAGGCCCTAGACGCGCCAATAGGCGATGGCATTGTTAGGATCCATAAAGACAGTAAAGGAAGGAAAGGTAAAGGGGTCTCTATCATCAAAGGGTTAGGATTAGATGAGAAAGAACTCAAAGCCTTAGCTCAAAAGCTTAAAAAGCAATGTGGCTGTGGTGGTACGGTTAAAGAGTTTACTATTGAAGTTCAAACTGACAATAGAGAACAACTCAAAACCTTACTTGAAAAACTAAATTATCAAGTAAAACTAGCCGGTGGGTAAGCTAGCCATTCGTTGAATTCATTGGAGCTAAAGATGGACAGTTTACAAAATCACTTGTTAATCGCTATGCCCTCTCTTGATGATACTTTTTTTGAACGCTCGGTGATCTACCTTTGCGAGCATGATGAAAAAGGAGCCATGGGGATTATGATTAACCAACCAATCGGTATTGATGTCAACGAACTCTTAAAGCAGATGCAGCTCGATGAAGAACCTGATTCCATCGTCTCGCTAGGTTCAACCGTGCTCGTTGGTGGACCAGTAAATCCAGATAGAGGCTTTGTGTTGCATACCCCACAGTCGAACTGGAACAATAGCCAAGCTTTGACCGATGAAGTGATGCTCACCACATCCAGAGACGTGTTGACCTCTTTAGGCACAAGTGCCGCGCCCAATAACTTCATTGTTGCCCTTGGATACGCCGGTTGGAGCCGAGATCAGCTCGAACAAGAACTCGCTGATAATACTTGGCTCTCGACTCCTGCAACAAAAGAGTTGTTGTTCGATATAAGCTTTGACGATAGATGGCAACAAGCCACTGAATCACTTGGATTTGATATTTGGCAACTGTCGAGCCAGACGGGTCACGCATAGTTTTAATATTATATACGGTTAACAATTAAGAAGTTGATTATGAGTTCACAAACGGTTTTAGGTTTTGATTTTGGCACTAAGAGTATAGGTATTGCGATAGGACAATCACTTACTGGCAGCGCAACCCCATTACAATCGATAAAAGCCGTCGATGGGATCCCTAAATGGGAAGAGATAGGATTATTGATCGAAGAATGGAAACCTGATTTAGTTGTCGTTGGCCTTCCCCTGAATATGGATGGGTCGGAGCAAGAGATGACCCAAAGAGCTAAAAAGTTCGCCAATAGAATCAATGGTCGATTCGGGGTAAAGATTGCCACACAAGATGAAAGACTGACCACAGCAGATGCTAAAACTAGACTATTTGAAATGGGTGGCTATAAAGCACTAACAAAAGGTCAGGTCGATGCCATGTCTGCAGTGTTGATCATAGAAAGCTATTTCGAGAATCAGTACTAATTTGTATTAGTACTGTAAAAGGACAAACATTAAAAAGGGAGCTAACTAAGCTCCCTTTTGTTATTTAGCATTAACTTAAAGATAAGGCCTGACTAAGTTTGCCATCATC
>SAMEA5043660__coassemble_602_pt1 | contig 11193 bp, 6 predicted proteins | sample SAMEA5043660__metabat2_high_PE_003 | metagenome-assembled genome bin SAMEA5043660 (sample SAMEA5043660) | Gadus morhua | reverse complement strand
GATAGACTACCACCTCGATAGAGGGGTCACGTCTGGCTAAGACATTGAGTACATCTCTGAGTGCGGCGCCAGTGGCTGAGGTGATCACACCAATTTTATTAATATTGGCAGGCAATGGGCGTTTGGTGTCGGTGGCAAATAGACCTTCTGCAGCGAGCTTCATTTTTAACGCTTCATACTGCTGAGCTAACATGCCATCGCCTGCTGGCATCATCGATTCAAGAATAAGCTGATAATCGCCTCTTGGCTCATAAACACTGATCGCCCCTTTTACCAGTACCTGTTGACCGTTGATAGGCTTAAAGGTGACAGAGCGATTTTTGCCTTTGAACATGGCACAGCGAATTTGCGCGAAATGGTCTTTGAGGGTTAAGTACCAATGGCCTGAACCAGGGGCTGCAAAGTTTGATATCTCCGCATTTAGCCAAACTTTACCCAATTCTCCTTCGAGAAGTTGGCGAACCTCGCCATTGAGACGGGAGACGGTGTAAACGTTATTTTTTGGCTTATTCATCAGTTTTTCACGCTTAATGGCACTTTTTTACTATTTTCCATTTACCAAGCCAAATATGCAAGGTATAATCTCGCCGCAATATTTTCACCTTTATTTACTACTCTCTTGGGGAGATGTTGCATGTTAAGATTAAAAAAAGAAGCACTTACTTTTGATGATGTGTTGCTGGTTCCAGCGCACTCTACCGTTCTCCCTAATACTGCCATTCTCAAGACTCGTCTGACTAATACGATAGAACTGAACACACCTATTGTGTCTGCAGCCATGGATACCGTGACTGAAGCTCGCTTAGCGATCGCGATCGCTCAAGAAGGTGGACTCGGTTTTATTCATAAGAATATGACGATTGAGCAACAGGCCGAAGAAGTTCGTAAGGTTAAAATTTACGAAGCGGGTATTGTTCAACAGCCTGTCACCGTAACGCCGGCAACCACTCTTGATGAGCTTAAAGTACTGACAGAGAAAAATGGGTTCGCTGGTTATCCTGTCGTGAATGATGCACACGAACTTGTGGGTATCATAACTGGTCGTGATGTGCGTTTTATCACTGATTGGAGCCGTACAGTTGATAAGGTGATGACACCTAAAGATCGTCTTGTGACGGTACTTGAAGGGACTAAGCTAGATGAAGTTCAAACACTTATGCATTCTCATCGTGTTGAGAAAGTGCTCGTGGTTGATGCCAACTTTAAGCTTAAAGGCCTTATTACAGTTAAAGATTTCCAAAAAGCTGAGCGTAAGCCGAATGCATGTAAGGATGAGTTAGGTCGTCTGCGCGTTGGTGCTGCGGTTGGCGCAGGTCCTGGTAACGAAGAGCGTGTTGATGCTCTAGTTGCTGCTGGCGTTGATATCTTGCTTATCGACTCTTCACATGGCCATTCAGAAGGCGTGTTACAGCGTATTCGTGACACTCGCGCTAAGTATCCTGATCTTCAAATCGTGGGTGGCAACGTGGCTACTGCCGAAGGTGCATTAGCCCTTGTTGAAGCGGGTGTTAACGCCGTTAAAGTCGGTATTGGTCCTGGTTCTATCTGTACCACTCGCATCGTTACAGGTGTCGGTGTACCACAGATAACGGCAGTTTCTGATGCCGCTGAAGCGGTTAAACATCTCAATATTCCGGTTATCGCCGATGGTGGTATTCGTTTCTCTGGTGACCTAGCGAAAGCATTAGCTGCCGGTGCATCATGCATCATGGCGGGTTCTATGTTTGCAGGTACAGATGAAGCGCCTGGTGAAACAGAACTTTATAATGGCCGTGCTTATAAGTCATACCGTGGTATGGGCTCATTAGGTGCAATGACTCAGACTCAAGGTTCTTCAGATCGTTACTTCCAAAGTGACAATGCTGCTGACAAGCTTGTGCCTGAAGGTATTGAAGGTCGTGTTGCTTACAAAGGCAAGCTGAAAGAGATTATCCATCAGCACATGGGCGGTTTACGTTCGTGCATGGGTCTTACCGGTTGTGCAACCATTAAAGAGCTTAATGAAAAAGCGGAATTTGTAAAAATTACCTCTGCGGGGATGGGCGAGTCTCATGTTCACGATGTAACGATTAGCAAAGAAGCACCGAACTATAGCTTTGGTTCATAACTAAATCTGTAAAAAGATGATTGAGACGGGCGACATTGTGTCGCCCGTCTGTTAATCCATTTTAGTCAACCTTAGTCTCAACCTGAGCTGAAGTTGATATTGGCAATTTAGACAAAATAAAGGTTTCTCCATGAGCAATATTCATGAGCATAAGATCCTAATCTTAGATTTTGGTTCTCAGTACACTCAGCTGATCGCACGTCGTATTCGTGAAATAGGTGTTTACTGTGAACTTTGGGCTTGGGATGTTTCTGAAGCACAAATTAAAGAGTTCGCGCCAAATGGCATCATCCTAGCGGGTGGTCCTGAAAGTGTCACAGCAGAAGACTCTCCACGTGCACCGGAATATGTTTTTAATGCTGGTATCCCTGTACTTGGGATCTGTTACGGCATGCAAACCATGTCAGAACAGCTTGGTGGTAAAGTTATCCAAGGCGTTGGTGAAGGTGAATTTGGTTATGCGCAGGTTGAACTTCAGACTCAGTCTGAACTGTTCAAGAGCATTGAAGATGCGATCAGTGATTCAGGAAAGCCTCTGTTAGATGTGTGGATGAGCCACGGTGATAAAGTCTCTGAAATCCCAGAAGGTTTCGTTGCTGTTGCGACCACAGCCACTTGTCCGTATGCGGCTATGGCCAACGAAGATAAAAAATTCTACGGCGTACAGTTCCACCCTGAAGTGACGCATACTCGTCAGGGTAGGCGTATGCTTGAGCATTTTGCACTGGACATTTGTCAGTGTGAAGCGAACTGGAAACCATCATCAATTATTGAAGATGCAATCGAAAAGCTGAAGCTACAGATTGGTGACGATGAAGTGATTTTGGGCTTATCGGGTGGTGTTGATTCATCAGTTGTTGCTATGTTGCTTCACCGTGCTATCGGTGACAAGTTGACCTGTGTATTTGTCGACAATGGCTTGCTGCGTCTTAATGAAGCAGAGCAGGTGATGGATATGTTTGGCGACCACTTCGGCCTTAATATTGTCCATGTGAATGCTGAAAATCGCTTTTTAGATGCGATGAAAGGTGAAGCTGAACCTGAAGCTAAACGTAAAATTATCGGCCGTGTGTTTGTCGAGATTTTCGATGAAGAATCTAAGAAGTGTGTTAATGCCAAATGGCTTGCTCAAGGCACTATCTACCCAGATGTGATTGAATCTGCAGGCAGCGCAACCGGTAAAGCTCATGTGATTAAATCACACCATAACGTTGGCGGATTGCCAGATGATATGGAGATGGGACTGGTTGAGCCATTGCGTGAATTGTTTAAAGATGAAGTGCGCAAGATTGGTCTAGAGCTAGGTCTACCTTATGACATGCTTTATCGTCACCCGTTCCCTGGCCCTGGTCTAGGTGTACGTGTATTAGGTGAAGTGAAGAAAGAGTATTGCGATCTACTTCGTTTTGCTGACGCTATCTTTATCGAAGAGCTGCACAATGCCGACCTTTACAACAAAGTGAGCCAAGCGTTTACTGTTTTCCTTCCTGTACGCTCAGTTGGCGTGATGGGTGATGGCCGTAAATACGATTGGGTCGTCTCATTGCGTGCTGTTGAGACAATTGACTTTATGACAGCTCATTGGGCACATCTTCCTTATGATTTCCTCGGTCGTGTATCGAACCGTATTATCAATGAAGTCGATGGCATCTCTCGCGTTGTTTATGATATATCAGGTAAGCCACCTGCCACTATTGAGTGGGAATAATCAACTAAAGTGAATCTTCACTGTTAGTGAAATAAAAGGGTTAGTGTATTCAATACACTAACCCTTTTTTTATGCCTGTAGTTTCCCTCCTGTCTAATCTCTTTAATCGCGAAGCCTTCAAACCTTTCATATACTTAAAAAATCAACATTAAAGTTAAAAAATTAGGGTGGGTTTGATATTGAAATATCGTCCGGAAATTGATGGCTTACGAGCTTTGGCAGTGATCCCTGTTATCTTGTTCCACGCAGGATTCCATATTTTTAGTGGTGGCTTTGTCGGTGTTGATGTCTTTTTTGTTATCAGTGGGTATCTGATCACCAGCATCATACTTGTTGAGATGGAGCAGGGCAGGTTTAGTCTGGTTAATTTTTATGAGCGCAGGGCGAGGCGGATTATGCCTGTGCTCTTTTTTGTGATGGCGGCTTGTTTCCCATTTGCTTGGCTTTACTTGATGCCGGTAGACATGAAAGATTTTATTCAAAGCATTTTGGCCGTGTCTACTTTCTCCTCAAACATCCTATTCTGGCTCGAGAGTGATTACTTTGATACTGCGGCTGAGCTAAAACCCTTGCTGCATACTTGGAGTTTGGCTGTTGAGGAGCAATATTACATCTTCTTCCCACTGTTTTTGATGTTTACCTGGCGCATGGGCAAAACCTGGATAGTGACAGTGCTCTTTGTGGTGTTTTTATTAAGCTTAGCGTTGGGAGAGTGGGGCTCATACAAGATGCCGACCGCCGCTTTCTATCTGCTGCCTATGCGGGGTTGGGAGTTATTAATTGGGGTCTTTGCTGCTTTTTACTTGAGCCGACACACGCCGAATGCCGCTTATATTGGCTTGAATAATGTCTTGAGTCTGTCAGGACTTGCCTTAATCTGTTTTGCCATTTTTGCTTATGATGAATCCATCCCTTTCCCTGGTTTATATGCCTTAGTGCCGACGGTGGGCACAGTCCTTATCATTGTGTTTGCTCAGCAGGGCACTTTAGTTAATCGCATATTAAGTCAAAAAATCTTTGTTGGAATTGGGCTGATAAGTTACAGCGCTTATCTATGGCATCAGCCCATTTTTGCTTTTGTAAAATACCGCAGCTTTACCGACCCGTCTGCAGGACTTATGTTGAGCTTATGCGTGGGAGTATTAGTGCTTGCTTACTTGAGTTGGCGCTTTGTGGAGAAACCATTTCGAAATAAAAGTGCTTATAGCCGCCGATTTGTGTTTACGTTTACCGGAGTGACTACGAGTATCTTTCTTATCGGTGGCAGCCTTTTAAACCTAAGTGATGGCTTTAAATCCCGCGAGATCTATGCCCAACTTAAGGTAGGAGAGTATCAGCCTGATAACCGCGAATTAGGGGCTGAAAGTTGGAGTCAGCTAAGGGCGCTTAGCGGTGATGCGGAGTATGGCGTCGATAATAATGCCTTCGATACAACGTTGTGGTTCGACGATGCCGATCCCAGAGTGCGTTTGCTGATTGTAGGCAATTCACATTCTAAAGATATATTCAATGTATTAACCAGCAGTGGGCAGACCATGGAGCAGTTTCAAATCGCGCGCTTTGGTTCTGAAATTTTTAATCTAGATAAACGATTATTCGACTCTCCAAATTACGGTGCGGCTGATGTGATCATGTTTGTTTCCCAGTATAAAACACAGGATATTGAAGTGTTTGGCTCTGTGATAGAACAGGTGATTGAAGATGGAAAGAAGGTCTCTTTAGTTAAGAATATTTATGAATTTGAAGAGTTTGGCCATCGAACCTATGCTGACTTCTTGTTTAACTTGCTTCTTCAAAATGAGGGTGCTGAGAATATTACCGCCAGTGATATACAGAAAGTGAATAACAAGCATTTTCAGCAATTTCAGCACCGTGATTCTGGTCAGTTCAGAAAACAGCTGAATAGTAAGATTGATGACATTACGATGAAATATAAACAGGTCGTTGTGCTCGACCGTATGGATTATGTGTGTGATAGGAGTAAAGAGGTGTGTTACGCCATCACGGAGAGTTATCAAAAATTGTTTTATGATTATGGGCATCATACTCTTCAAGGCGCTCGATTCTTTGGTTCTCGTATCGAACGAGTCAACTGGCTAGGGGCTTTATAGCGATCCCTAAAGAAAGCGGTAATATATTTATTCTGAGTGGGATTGAAAGGGTATAATGTTAATCAAGGTTAAAGCCAAGGCAGTTGTCTGAGCATAAGAGTTTGAGGTGTAGCTTGTCACAGTTAGAACGCGATATTCATTATATGACAATGGCAATGGATATGGCCGAAAAAGCCGAAGAGAAAGGTGAGGTGCCCGTGGGTGCCATACTGGTTAAAGATGATGAAGTCATCAGCACAGGTTTTAATTTTTGCATTGGATCACATGATCCATCAGCTCATGCTGAGATGCAGTGTTTGCGTCAGGCGGGCAAAATATTAGAAAACTATCGCCTATTAGACACCACTTTATATGTCACTTTAGAGCCTTGTGCTATGTGCGCAGGCGCGATGGTTCACTCGCGTGTGTCGCGTTTAGTCTTTGGGGCTAATGATGCGAAAACTGGCGCTGCAGGTACCGTGCTCGATCTGGTTCGTCATCCAGCATTTAATCATCAGCTAGAAGTCACCCAAGGGGTTTTAGCTGAAGAGTGCGGTGAACAGCTGAGTTTGTTTTTCAGACGACGTCGTAAAGAGAAGAAAGTGCTTAAGCAACAGTTGAAACGTGATGCATTGAATAACGACATTTTGAATAATGAAGTTAAGTAGTGTGGTACGGGCTTAGTAGATTAACTGCATTTGGGCAGTTAATCTCAAATGATGGTACTAGGTAGAAGGCTGAAGAAAGACGAAAAATTGCTTTTGTCTGTTTAAGGTTCGTTGATGTTTTAACTTCAATTGAGACCGACGTCTTGCGGATACATTGTTAATGGTTCTTTTTTTCATTGGCTGTTCCTTTTTGTTATTGAGGTTGAGCGCCAGATAACTCCTGTACTTCTTGCCCTAACTGCTCTGCAAGTTGTGATTCTTCTATTAAGGCCTGTTCATCTTCCAATAACATATTCTGATTGTCGACCCAGACCAAGGTATCATAGTAGCGTCTAATGTTATCGACATAATGAACTGCCTCGTTACCGCGGGCATATCCATAACGTGTTTGCTTATAGTATTTTCGTTTCTGTAATAAAGGAAGTACTTCTTTTAGATCTCGCCAAGCACTTGGATTTAATCCCATTGAATCAGCAAGTTTACGGGCATCTTCCACGTGACCGTAACCAATGTTGTAGGAGGCTAAAGCGAACCACATTCGCTCATTCTCTGGTATCGAATCGGGTAGTCGATTAAGAATATTACTCAGGTATTTTGCCCCACCTTTAATGCTTTGCTCTGCATCAAGACGATTTTCAATTCCCATTTGCTTTGCTGTTGGCAGGGTCAACATCATTAAGCCTCTAACGCCTGTTGGAGAGCGAGCATTAGGGTTCCAATGTGATTCTTGATAGGCGGTGGCGGCTAGTTTTCTCCAATCAAGATCACCTGCGTAATGTTGAAAACGTTCTTTATATTTTGGTAGTTTATTATCGATGGCTCTAAGGAATGCTCGGGTATCGACATAATCGAAGCGTTTTACATGGGCAAAGTACTTTTCATCAAGGTGGGCTAGGGTGCCATCAAGCTTCTCTTCATGCCAAAAGTTGAGTAGTTCACTCATCAATTTGTCGCTGTTTTGTGCCGGAAGCAGCCAGACAATGGCTTGTTTCTCTTTCAGAATTGGACCCGCTCTGAGCTCAGGTAGATAACGGCGATTGATCTCAAAGGTGGTTGAGTCGGCAATCGTATAAGTAATGTCCCCTCTGGCTATCATGGCCAAAAGCTCATCACTGTCTTTCTCTTTTTCTTGATCCCACACAAGTTCAGGGTACATTTTTTGTAGCTGGGCTAACGTTTCAACAAATGAAGAATCAGCGATCACGGTAATGTCATCGTCGAGTTGTGAAATATCTTTAGGTTGTGGTGTTCCCTGCTTATAGACGAGGACTTGGTTGACTCGATATAAAGGTGGCCCGAGTCGGAAGTTTTCCCTACGAGTTTTAGTGTCGGCGAGTCCTGCAGCAATAAGGTCAATCTCGCCTTTATTGAGCGCTTGGTAAAGCTCTTTAATATTGGAGTAGGGCTTCATCTCTAGTTCAAGATCGAGGTAATCAGCAAAGAGGTTGGCCATCTCATAATCGAAGCCTGCTTCACCTTGCCCGGTAGTGACGTAGATTTGTGAACCGTAGTGGGTTCCGACATTGAGTACCGTTTTCTTCATGGCTTTAGGTGCCAGCTTTGTGCTCTCCACAGTGACTCTCTGGCAGGAAGCCACTAATGTCAGAGTCAGTAAAACAAGCAAGATTTTCTTCATAGTCACCAAAGTTTAATACCCATTATCGAGCCCATTTCCTTGGGCAAGCAGTCGATTATATCATATGTCGCGTTAAACCAAATTTTTGGCAGAAGTTATTATGAAAGAGGGTGGAAGTAAGGATGAATCACTGTCTATATTATGGTCTAAATTCCTCCTTGTCCGTGCTCAATATTTTCCGTTAACGGCTATTTTTACGAAATCAATTCGATTAGTAAAACATGAGATATAACCACTTGAGGCATCATTGGTTGTTAAATAGCCAGAATTACACCATTTCTTCTCAATTAAAGCATTTATGGCCCGATATTTGTGTTTGTTTGTATTTGTCAGCAAACACTGTTTTCGACAAAATACTAGGAGTGATTTGTCAGAAATATTTCCCTATAATAGCGCCAGATCTGACCCTGCAATTATAATTAATAAGGTGACATGACGTGATGGAGATCCTCCGCGGAGCCCCTGCTTTATCAGCATTTAGAGTTCAAAAACTAATGGAAGCTTTTGACAGTGAATCACTTCCAGTGAGTGGTATTTATGCTGAATATATCCATTTAGCCGATTTGTCTGAATCCCTCGATAAGAGTGAAACAGAGCAACTTGCCAAACTCCTCACTTATGGTCCCGCTATTGAAGCGCATGCACCACAAGGTTCACTTCATTTTGTGACCCCACGTCCAGGCACTATCTCACCTTGGTCATCGAAGGCGACTGATATTGCGCACAACTGTGGCCTTAACAAGATTAAACGCTTAGAGCGTGGTGTTGCTTACTATGTTGAGTCTGATGTACTGAGCATTGAACAACAAAAAACACTGAATGGCCTAATCCATGATCGCATGGTCGAAGTGATGCTAAGCACCTTTGATGATGCCAAGGTCTTGTTTGCACATACTGAGCCTAAAGAGTTCAACACCGTTGATATTTTGGGTGCTGGTCGAGGCGCACTTGAGAAAGCAAATAATGATTTAGGTTTGGCACTTGCTGATGACGAGATAGATTATCTTGTTGAAAATTTCATCGCGCTAGGTCGTAACCCAAATGACATTGAGCTGATGATGTTTGCCCAAGCGAACTCAGAGCATTGCCGTCATAAAATATTTAATGCTGATTGGACTATTGATGGTGAAGTTCAGCCAAAATCTTTGTTCAAGATGATTAAGAATACCTTTGAGAAGACACCTGATGGTGTCTTGTCTGCTTATAAAGATAATGCCGCGGTAATGGAAGGCTATGAAGCTGGCCGTTTCTTCCCTGAAGACAATGGTGTTTATGCTTATCATACTGAGCCAATGCATATCTTAATGAAAGTAGAGACCCATAACCACCCAACGGCAATTAGCCCATATCCGGGTGCTGCAACGGGTTCTGGCGGAGAAATTCGTGACGAAGGCGCTACAGGCCGTGGTTCTAAGCCTAAAGCGGGATTAACTGGCTTTAGTGTTTCAAACTTAAAAATTCCAGGATTTGTGCAACCTTGGGAAGCCGACTACGGCAAACCAGAGCGTATTGTTACTGCACTGGATATCATGACCGAAGGCCCATTGGGTGGCGCTGCGTTTAACAACGAATTTGGTCGTCCAGCCTTACTGGGTTATTTCCGAACTTATGAGCAGGAAGTCTGCAGCCATAATGGCGTAGAAGTCCGTGGTTACCATAAACCCATTATGTTGGCTGGTGGTCTAGGTAATATTCGTGGCGAACATGTTCAAAAAGGCGAGATCACTGTTGGTGCGCAATTAATCGCACTCGGTGGCCCTGCAATGAATATCGGTCTAGGCGGCGGTGCTGCTTCTTCAATGGCGTCTGGTGAGTCTAGTGAAGATCTCGATTTTGCTTCAGTGCAACGTGAAAATCCTGAGATGGAACGTCGTTGTCAGGAAGTGATCGATCGCTGTTGGCAGATGGGTGACAAAAACCCAATCCAGTTTATCCATGATGTGGGTGCTGGTGGTCTATCAAATGCTTTCCCTGAACTAGTCAACGACGGTGGTCGTGGTGCTAACTTTGAATTGAGAAACGTGCTTTCGGATGAGCCAGGAATGAGCCCGCTTGAGATCTGGTGTAACGAGTCTCAAGAACGTTATGTTATGTCGGTTGCTCCTGAAAATCTTGCGGTGTTTACCGCTATTTGTGAGCGTGAACGTGCGCCATTCTCAGTGGTTGGTGTGGCAACTGAAGAACGTCACCTGACGTTAACCGATGAGCACTTTGGTGATAAGCCTATTGACCTGCCTTTAGAGGTTCTTTTGGGCAAGGCGCCTAAGATGAGTCGTGAAGCGGTGACGATTAAAGCTGTCTCTCCTCAGTTAGACCAAGATAAAATTGAAATAAAAGAAGCCGCACATCGTCTACTGCGCTTACCTACGGTTGCTGAGAAAACCTTCCTTATTACGATTGGCGATCGAAGTGTAACCGGCCTTGTTAATCGCGATCAGATGGTAGGTCCTTGGCAAATTCCTGTTGCAGATTGTGCCGTCACGGCAGCCAGTTATGACTCATATACCGGCGAAGCCATGTCACTAGGTGAGCGTACACCGCTAGCCTTGTTGGACTTTGGCGCATCGGCTCGTATGGCTGTAGCAGAATCAATCATGAACATTGCTGGTGCAGATATTGGCTCGTTCAAGCGCGTTAAGCTTTCTGCAAACTGGATGTCAGCAGCGGGTCACCCTGGTGAAGACGCGGGTCTTTATGAAGCGGTTAAAGCGATTGGTGAAGAGTTATGCCCTGAGTTAGATCTGACTATTCCGGTTGGTAAAGACTCGATGTCGATGAAGACGGCTTGGGAAGACAATGGCGTAGAGAAAGCCGTCACTTCTCCTATGTCTTTGGTGATTACCGCATTTGGCGCAGTACAAGACATTCGCAATACAGTGACGCCTGAATTGCGTACTGATAAAGGCGACACTGAACTTTTACTGGTGGATTTAAGCGCTGGTCATAATCGCTTAGGGGGGTCATGTTTGGCTCAGGTCTACGGT
>SAMEA5043660__coassemble_599_pt1 | contig 11305 bp, 10 predicted proteins | sample SAMEA5043660__metabat2_high_PE_003 | metagenome-assembled genome bin SAMEA5043660 (sample SAMEA5043660) | Gadus morhua | reverse complement strand
CCGGAGAGTAGGGCTATGCTCCCTACTATTACAAATACTTGTATGCGCATCTAACAATTAATTCCTCAATGTAGTCCCACTATATTTTTAGGTGTGTAGATAATATAGAGACTTAAATAGCGGATCTATTGTAAATGATTTATTAAGCCTTGTCTTTCCATTGCCTGAGAAGCCCTAGAGTGGTCACAACATCCTTGGTTTCTTGAGTAAAATGTAGATTTATTGCGTTAATCACATCTGGTGTGTGACAACGCAGAAAAGGGTTTATTTCTAGCTCTGTCTTAATATTTGAAGGTAATGTTGCTTGACTGTTTGCGCGTAAAGTTTGGCAATGTTTGTAGTAATTGATGAGTGCCGCATTGTCAGGTTCTATCTTCATTGCAAATTTGAGATTCGCTAGCGTGTATTCATGGGCACAATACACACGAGTATTGCTAGGTAAGTTGGCCAAAGACTGCAGTGAATGATATAGCTGACTCGGGTTGCCTTCAAATAGTCGTCCACAGCCACCACTAAAGAGTGTGTCTCCGCAGAATAATGCATCTTGAATATGGTAGGCAATGTGTCCTAACGTGTGACCAGGTAAGTAGAAAATCGCCGCGGTTAATCCCAATGCTTGCAATTCAACATGGGTTTGTTCTGTGATCGGGTGGCTTATATTGGCAATGTTTTCATTCGACGGCCCAAACACTTCAATCTGAGTCGGGCTGTGATCAATCAGCGCACTGACACCACCGGTATGGTCATGGTGATGATGGGTGATCAAGATACCTGCCAGTGTGAGCTTATTTGCCTGCAGATATTCAATGACCACATTAGCATCACCGGGATCGACCACATAAACTAATGATGAATGTGGCGTGGATATAACCCAGATATAGTTATCATCAAATGCCGAGATGGGGGTGACGGTAAACGTAGAGGCGGTAGACATAGTCATTTCCTTTTTAAAATCCCATTCGAAGAATGAAGGTTGTGATAACGTATACCCAAACCACTTCAAGATGCAGGATCCTACATTTTCAAGACGTTTGGGTATACACTATCATTTTACTTTTCAACGCTATTACTTGTATAGCGCTTTATGGGATTTAATCGATGTAAGTGAACGATTAGCTCCCAGTAAAGCAGTGTTTAGATTACAGGTTATGCCCGTTTTATTTGAATTATATTTATTTGTTTAGGGATTGCGCTGTGTCGGAAAATACTCCCCCCTTATCGCCACAAAGTTGGTCTCAACTTCCTCATGGTGAACAGATTAAGGGCTTAATAGAACACACTTTGACACCTTGGTGGCCAAAAGTGTTTGGTTATCACATGCTGAGCTTAGGTGCGTTAAGTGCCGAGCTCAACATGCCTGAACTGCCAATAGGCCGTCGTTTTTCACTTTTTGATGGCGATGGCGCTGCCGTTAGAGCCGACTTTACCGCGTTACCTATCCAAAATGGCGTCATTGATGCTGTGGTGATGAACATGTTGTTAGAGTTTGAGACTGACCCTTACAAGATGCTTCGTGAAACCGATAGAGTATTAATTTCGGGAGGTTACCTGTTTATCATAGGTTTTAATCCTTTAAGCCCAGCGTTTATGGGTAAATTGCTGCCTAAATATCAACAGCAGCTTCCTTGGAGTGGGCGCTTTTTTATGCCATCAAGAGTGAAGGATTGGTTAGGGTTATTAGGTTATCAAGTGATTTCTGATGAGCGTTTTCTCTATCATCATCTACTCAGTGACATAAGAGAGGAGAGCATCTGGCAAGATGCGCTACAGGCATGGTTGCCCAGTAGCGGTAGCATGTATCTGATTGTGGCTAGAAAATTAGAGTCACCATTGACGCCCATTCAAGAAAAACGAAAAGTCAGGTCCACTCAATGGGCAACCGCACCGAGTGCTGGCAGAAGTGAACATTATAAAACCGATCAGAAAACCGATAAGATTAGAAACTGATGAGAATTACACTGAAACAACTGACTATTTTTGAGGCTGTGGCTCGAAGTGGTCAAGTCGCCAGAGCGGCTGAAATGGTCAACTTATCTGCACCTGCAACGTCAATGGCTCTATCTGAACTTGAGAAGCAACTGGATGCACGCTTGTTTGAACGAGTGGGTAATCGCCTTAGATTAAACTCACAAGGCAGTTTACTTTTGCCTCTGGCTACAGAGGCATTACAGAAATTTGATCAGATAGAACATCTCTTTTCATCTCCAGAGGCTGAGTTTAGTGGCACGTTAAATGTCAGTGCTAGCTCGACGATAGGTAACTTCATGTTAGCCAAAAGTGCCGTCGCCTTTTGTCAGCAATATACCCGCGCTCAGGTTGATCTGGACATCGATAATACCCAAGGGGTGATTAAGTCCATCTTAGAGTTTAGAAGTGAGATTGGCTTTATTGAGGGGCAATGCCTAGATAGCAGGATTAAAGTTGAAGCTTGGCATAAAGATAGATTACTTATTTTTTGTCATCCTGCTCATCCTCTGGCAGGCAAACATGTGTCGCCTAAATCATTACAAGGCCAGTCTTGGGTGATGCGAGAGGAGGGCTCAGGTACGCGCGATTACTTTATCAATGCCGCGAACGCATTGGATATGCAGCCCGTTGAAAGATTTATTTTTAGAACCCCAGATGCCATAAAACAAGCGGTTAAACAAGGAGCTGGCTTAGCGGTGTTATCTGAACTGACGTTAGAGAAAGAGATAAGCCGTAAAGAGCTGGGTATCATCGAGGTCGACGGTTTACTGCTTGAAAGGCAATTTTATCGCATTCACCATAAAAGCCGTAAATCAACGCCACTTTGTGACAAGTTTGTCGGCTTTTGCAGCAACACGCTATAGTGGTGCTAATAGAAACATTAGTTTCCTATTAGAGCCATTAAGCATTTGGTTGATAACCGAGATCCTCTTGAGTCGGTTTAGCTTCTGCAGCGACTCTGGCTAAGGTGTCGCAGCGCTCATTTTCAGTATGGCCAGTGTGTCCTTTTACCCAACGCCAATCGATCTCATGAGCAGCCGCGGCTTTATCTAGGCGTTTCCACAAGTCGACATTTTTAACCGGTTGCTTTGTTGAGGTCATCCAGTTTTTCTTTTTCCAGCCATGGATCCACTGAGTGATCCCTTGTCTCATGTACTGACTATCGCTTGTTAGTACGATTTTACAGGGTACTTTTAATGCTTCTAGTGCGATAATAGGTGCAAGCAACTCCATGCGATTGTTTGTGGTTAACAGAAAACCATCGGCAAACTCCTTAGTGTGTGCTTTGTATTTCATTACCACACCGTAGCCGCCTGGACCTGGATTACCTAAGCAAGAGCCATCAGTAAATATTGAGAGCTGTTTCAGTACCGTCATCAAGTTGTTACCATAGTCGAATCATTGGGCGAGTATACCCAAAAACTTATTAAGTGCTATTAATCTTATGAATATTGTATCAAGTGCAAAGCGTCAGATCATTCTCGATACCGAAACCACAGGTATGAACCAAGGTGTCGGTGCGATTTATTTGGGTCACCGTATTATCGAAATTGGTTGTGTAGAGGTCATTAACCGTCGGTTAACTGGACGTCATTACCATGAATATATCAATCCTCAACAACTGATTGATGAAGAAGCGATAGCAGTCCACGGTATCACAAACGAATTTGTTGCGCATAAACCTAAATTTGCTGAAATATCCAAAAGTTTTATCGAGTTTATTGACGGGGCTGAAGTTGTGGCTCATAACGCGAACTTCGACGTTAGCTTTATGGATCATGAGTTTTCACTGCTGCAACCGCGTGGACCAAAGACTGCCGATATCTGTCCAATCTTAGATACATTGGCGATTGCTAAATTTCTTCACCCTGGTCAGAAAAACAACCTGGATGCGTTATGTAAGCGTTATGGCATCGATAACTCTCGTCGTGATCTTCACGGTGCTTTACTCGATGCCGAGATATTAGCCGACGTTTACCTGATGATGACGGGTGGCCAAACCAAGTTTAACCTTTCTTCTGAAAAAGAGGGTCAGGAAGGGGGTGGGATCAATCGTTTAAGTATAAATCGCAGTAAACTTAAAGTGATCAGTGCAACGGCCGATGAACTTACTATGCATGAAGAACGATTAGATTTAGTTGCAAAATCAGGGCAATGTATTTGGCGAGGATAGATGTCACTTTATGACACTTTTTAAGATTAGAGATTTTATTTACGGCTTCATCGCTTTGAGTGCCATCGCGTATAGTGGGCAGGTTCTGGCTAATATCGTGCCTTTAGAACAAGCTAGCGAATTAAAAAACCGTTTTCGAATCGATCACATGGTCGACAGTATGACGTTAATCATACAACGTCAATTTGGCAGTGGACCGGTTGTTATTGTGTTGCCTGATGGCAGTAAATGGTACGCAGAACGTCACCCTGAAAGTGTGCAATGGGTCGATGGATTAAGCGGTGACATCATTACCATTGAAAAACCTTTACCGGGACCTTGGCAATTGATTGGTCGCGTGGCCGAAGGTTCAGTCTTAAAGAAAGTCTCCGAGCTAGGAATATGGGTAGAAGAAGTTCCTCAACCTCTTTATCAGGGAGAGCGTTTAAAAATAACGTCTCAGTTATTAGCGGATAAACAGAGGTTGAGAATGCCAGGATTGGATTATCTGGTTGACTGGACCGCAAAATTTATCAGTGGACATGAGGCTGGAGACGAAAACTTCGCTGCGGGGACTCGAATTGTTGGCTCTTACAAGGATAATGGCGAGGGGTTAGATGAGCGTCCTGATGATGGGGTATTCACGGCAGATATAAGTCTAAATCAGCCTTGGGGAAGATATAGCTTAGCGGTAAAAGCGCAAAACAATGTCTTTAACCGTGAGGTTAACTATCCGTTTGTATTGTCTCCATCTCCCATCGATATAGCTGTTATTGAACCTGCAGATCCTATCAATGAACGTTGGAAATTATTGATCGAAGCTCAACCTGGTCACATTCTATTAAAGGAAACCCATTTAGATCTTGAGTTTGTTGGCCCTGCAGGTTTCCAGTTACCGTTAATTATTCATGGTTTATCTGAGACGGAAACTGAGTTGGTTTTACCTGAAGTTTCTGATTACGGCAGTTATCGTATAAAAGGCATGGTGATGACGACCTTAGTGTCGGGTCGAGAGATTGTACTGACTCTGCCTGAGCGATTTTTTAATCTCATTGAGCCCCCCAAACCACCGCCACCGCCTCCTACCGCTGAAGAGCTAGCAGAAGTGGCGGCAAAGAAAGCGGCTATTGAAGAGGAAGAAGCAAAGGATCAGGCTATTTTCTGGATAGTCACTGTGAACGTGTGTTTGTTGCTCTTTGGTACTCTGGGGCTGTTAATTTGGCGCAAACGTCGAATTTTAAAAGAAGCACTCGCAGCTGCTCAAGTGCGTTTAGATCAAGAAAAAGCGCAACAACAGGAGGCGGGTGTGGCATTAGATGAGATAGATCTGACGATGCCGGAAGATCCACCTAAGCCATAGACGTTGTTTTTAGTGAGTAAAAGCAGTTATTTTATTCGATTTGCTGCTTTTTTGACTGAACAGTAATAAGTGGAAAAGTTTTTATTGACGAGAGCTGCTGTCATCCGTATTATTCACCGCAACTTGATGTGGAGCGGTAGTTCAGTTGGTTAGAATACCGGCCTGTCACGCCGGGGGTCGCGGGTTCGAGTCCCGTCCGCTCCGCCAAACAACGAAGCCCTTGTCGAAAGACGAGGGCTTTTTTGTATATGAAAATTGTAGAATATGCTCATTCAGTGATAAGAGCGGTAGTTCAGTTGGTTAGCTTCTTTTGAATAGAAAGCGGCCTGTCTCACGTGACGAAGACACATTTGAGTCCCATCCGCTCTGCCAAATATAAAGCCTCAGCATTTCTGCTGAGGCCCGTCTTTTACTGATAGCTATAAATTAACGGATGGAAAAGTGAAGCTATTTGCCATCCTCTGCTCTTCGCTTCTTAAAGTCTGAATCACTTTTCCATTTAGGCCAATCATCATTGTTTGCAAGTGTACTGGCAATATCGGCGATTAATGCGATGTCTTGATCCATCCCTCCTAATGACCATTGAGGAGAGTAATCGTCAGCTTCTTTATGATATTTATGAGTGATGTAATCAGGATCTGTGTCCCCTAGACTCATAAATAGCAATCCTGGAACACCTTGTTTTGCCATAGAGAAGTGATCAGAACGAAAGAATAGGCCATTTTGAGGTCGGGGGTCTAACTTAATCTTACGTTGTCGTTTAGCTGCCGCTTGTTCAAGGTACTCTTCCAATTCAGACATATTATCGCCGTACTGCAAAATATAGTCGGCGCCATCAAGTGCATTCATGCCATCGATGTTCAATCTCTGTTTTCAGCAGTAAGTCAGCTGTTAGATTTAATGGTATGGCTTTGAAGTCAGACTGCAGCGCAAGCTGTTTGACCGATGGCAGTGTGAGTCCTGCTTTTGCTAATAGTTGTTCACTGGCATCATGATGTATCCAGCCCATTATTGGCACCTTGTCTTGCAGTTTCTTCATACTTATACGTCTAGCGGCCATAGTAGGTCATGGTATTCCCAGTAAATAGCTGAGGATCTTGAGTGGCAAAACCAGGATCATTCACCAACATGATGACGGTTTTCCCTTTTACATTGATATCTTGATAATCATTCCACTGGTACTCAGGTGCATTTATACCGTAACCAACAAAGATGAGTTCAGATTTATCTAGTTGTATGTCCGTTTCCATCTGTTGAGTTCTGGCGGTAAATTCACTGCCAGCTTTAAAACTAAGGTCTTCAATTGATAACAGCATATTTTGCTTTGAGGTCAACTTAGCCATAGGCACAGCTTGAAAGTAATCTCCGTTGTTGCCACCAGTTAAGTCCATTGAGCTATATTGCTGAGCCAAATAGTCGATGGTGAGTTTTTCTCCCTTAGTGAGAGGCCCGCGTCCAGCAAACTTAGAATTATATTCTGAATAGCACTCTTTATTAGCAGAAACATAAAGGTGTGTTAGCTTGTTAGCTACGTAATATTTGCAGCTGACATATACTCAATACTGCAGTTATTAACTGAAACACTATTTAAGGAAAGTTATATGGTTGAGCAGATCACTGCCATGCTGGGTTTGTTGGGGATCTTGTCCTTGTTTTGTCAATGGATTGGCTGGAAAATGCGACTTCCCGCTATCTTGCCACTTCTGCTTTGTGGTTTGATCATCGGCCCTGGTTTAGGCTTTCTTAAGCCTGATGAAATCTTTGGTGATCTTCTTTTTCCTATTATCTCTTTAGGTGTGGCAGTTATCCTGTTTGAAGGCGCATTAACGCTTAATTTTAAAGAGATAAAAGATCATGGCCGTATGGTCACAAACCTAGTCTCTATAGGAACCTTAATCACCTGGGCTTGTATCGGTGTCGCGACTCACCTTTTACTTGGTTTTAGCTGGGAAATGGCGATGCTTTTTGGTGCTTTAGTGGTTGTGACTGGCCCAACGGTTATTGTACCTATGTTACGCAGCATAAGACCTAAATCTGAACTGGCTAGTATCTTGCGTTGGGAAGGCATCGTTATCGACCCTATCGGTGCACTGCTTGCTGTGCTTGTATTTGAATATATCGCAGTTGCGGCAGATCCAACGACACACATGCTGCATGCTTTGGGTTATATGTTAGGTGTTGGGCTGGGTTTTGGCGCTGTTACTGGTTTTTTTGTAGGGTACATATTAAGGCACAATTTACTGCCGCATTACCTAAAAAATACAGCCGTATTGACGATTATGTTGGGGATCTTTGTTGCATCAAATTTGGTGCAGGAGGAGTCAGGTTTATTGACGGTTACTGTGATGGGCATATTTTTAGCCAATATGCGTGATGTGGACATCTCAGATATTATCGAATTTAAAGAAACCCTCACTGTACTGTTAATTTCGGCCTTGTTCATTTTACTCGCAGCAAGGCTCGACTCTGATGCTTTACTCAGTTTAGGTTGGGAAGGGTTGGCTGTATTAGCTGTGGTGATGTTTGTCGCCAGACCTTTAAGCGTATGGTGTTGTGGCATCGGAACTTCTCTAAGCCGACCTGATAAATGGTTTTTAAGTTGGATGGCACCACGTGGTATTGTTGCTGCAGCGGTTTCTTCACTGTTTGCCATTAAACTTGAAAGTTTAGGCGTTGAAGGGGCTGGATTAATTATTCCTTTGGTGTTTCTCATTATCATTGGAACGGTTGTTATCCAGAGTTTAACAGCAGGACCATGGGCACGATTTTTAGGGGTTAATGCCGGTAAATCACAAGGGTTGTTGATTTTCGGCGCGGCGAGTTTCTCCCGAGAGTTGGCTAAAGTGCTTAAATCCAAAAACATCACCGTTACTTTGGCCGATAATAACTGGGATAATATCAGGTTGGCTAGAATGGATAACATCCCTGTGTATTTCGGAAATCCGGCGTCGGAGCATGCGGGTAACTTTATGGACATGAAAGGAATAGGGCGTTTGTTAGTGATCTCACCCTACCGGCAGCTTAATCCATTAGTGAGTTTTCATTTTCAGGATCTCTTTGGCAGCAATAAAGTCTTTGGTTTGATGCATAACGAAGAAGCCAGTGCCAGACATCAGCTTTCAGAGTCTTATCAAAAAAGCCTGTGTTTGTTCGGTGAGTCTGTGACTTACGCAAAATTGGCCAGTTTAATGGCGAAGGGCGCGCAGATAAAGAGCACTAATATCACTGAAAACTTCACCTTTAAGAATTTTAAAGACAGATACGGTGAAACTGCCATGCCACTTATTTATGTGGAGGAGGGCAAAGTTAACATCTTTACCGCTTCTGATACTGAACTTAAAAATGGCATTGAGTTAATTAGCCTACTGCCAATGGAAGCGCAGAATTGGGCTAAAACACAAGCCGAAAATGAGCGTGTGGCAGAAGCTGAGAAGTTAGCGTTAGAAAAACAGGCTAAAAGTGAAGTGGATTCTGCAGAGAATACTGCTGGTGACGTAGTCGATTTAGATAATCAGGAAGGGTAATTATTATTCGGACATAGAAAAGGAGGCTAATGCCTCCTTTTTATTAATCCCTAACAGATAGTCATTATTGATTAACTCATTAACGATTATGCCGCTTGTTCATGTTTAGCTTTCGCAACTGTCATGGCTTTTAGCTCATCGGGATCAAAATCGTCAACGTTGATTGACTTCATTCGTCCAATTTCAGCACGTTCAAGTAGCGCTATCTCATCTTCGCTTAAGATCCCAAGTGCTTTACCTTCAGCGGCGACTTTATCAAGCCACATAAATGGCAGACGTTTACCGGCAGCTTTACACACTTTATCGTGCAGTGGCTCACAAGCAATGATGTCTATAAACGTTTGCTCTTGAATACCGACAGGATTGTTTTCACATGGCGTGAAGAACTGACCTTTGCCTAGACGCTCTCGACTTGCACAGGGAGTCTGCATGATCTTAGCCACTTTATGATCCAGTATATCGCTTGGGCGTTTAAGTGGACGACCGAACGGGAACAAGATAACGCGCAGTACACGGCCAAGTCCCATAGGGAAGTTATCTAGCAAATCATCGAGTGAATCTTGTAGTTTATAAAGTGAGTCTTCAACAGCCCATTGTACTAAGGCAAGATCTTCTGTCTGACGACCTTCATCTTCATAGCGCTTCAAGGTAGCAGAGGCCAGATAAAGTTGGCTTAACAGATCACCTAAACGAGCAGATATACGCTCTTTACGTTTTAACTCGCCACCTAGGCTCGCCATCGCTAAGTCAGACAATAGCGCTAAGTTAGCACTGAAGCGGTTCATGAGCTGATAATATCGTTTTGTTTTATCTGAATAAGGCGCGTTAGAGAAACGGCTCGAGGTTAAACCTAACCAGAAGCTACGTACAAGGTTACTGGCAGTAAATCCAATGTGACCGAATATGGCAGCATCAAAGTCACTTAATCCTTTCTCTGCATCGGGATCAAATGCTGATTCCATCTCTGTGAGTACATAGGGGTGACAACGAATTGCACCTTGACCATAAATGATCATAGAACGGGTCAGAATATTTGCACCTTCAACCGTGATTGCAATAGGTGCTGCTTGATAACCCCGACCTAAATAGTTGTTTGGTCCAAGGCATACGCCTTTACCACCGTGGATATCCATGGCATCGATAACACATTTCTGCATTCTATCGGTGAGATGGAACTTAACGATGGCTGAGATAACCGATGGCTTCTCACCTAAATCTATCCCCGTGGTTGTTAGGCTAGTTACCGCTTCCATTAAATAAGCGTTGCCGCCGATACGTGCCATTGGCTCTTCAATACCTTCAAGCTTACCAATAGGTAATTTAAACTGGCGACGAATACGCGCATATGCCCCAGTTGCAATAGCGGCTGTTTTAACACCACCGGCTGAGTTTGACGGTAAAGTGATACCGCGACCTACAGATAGACATTCAACCAGCATACGCCAGCCTTGGCCTGCCATCTCTGGTCCACCAATGATAAAGCTTAATGGTACGAAGACTTCATCGCCACGAGTAGGACCATTTTGGAACATACAGTTAAGCGGGAAATGTCTACGTCCAGTTTCAACGCCTTCGATATCGGTTGGAATAAGTGCACAGGTGATACCGAGTTCCTCTTTATCACCTAATAAGCTGTCTGGATCTCTCAGTTTAAATGCAAGACCCAATACGGTCGCTACTGGTGCAAGGGTAATATAGCGTTTGTTCCAGGTTAGTTTCATACCCAGAACTTCTTCACCTTCCCACTGACCTTTACACACAATACCAAAATCAGGGATAGCGCCTGCGTCACTACCAGCTTCAGGGCTGGTGAGTGCAAAACAAGGGACCTCTAAACCTTTCGCTAATCTTGGTAGGTAATGGTTTTGCTGAGCGGGAGTCCCATAATGTTGCAGTAGCTCTCCGGGGCCTAAAGAGTTAGGTACACCAACAGTCGAAGCCAGCTCACTGCTTAATCCAGCAAGTTTTTGTAATACACGCGATTGTGCATAAGCTGAATATTCAAGACCGCCATATTTTTTCTTAATGATCATGGCAAAGAAACCGTGATCTTTCAGGTACTGCCAGATCTCTTGAGGCAGATCGCCAAGTTGATGAGAGACTTGATGCTGATTGAGCATTTTACACACTTCTTCAACGGGACCATCGATAAATGCTTGCTCATCAGCAGTCAAACGTGCTGTTGGATAGTTGTGCAATTTTTTCCAGTCAGGCTTACCGGCGAAAAGATCTGCATCCCACCAAGTCGTACCTGCTTCAATGGCTTCTTTCTCAGTAGAAGACATCTCAGGCATGATGCCG
>SAMEA5043660__coassemble_598_pt1 | contig 11328 bp, 8 predicted proteins | sample SAMEA5043660__metabat2_high_PE_003 | metagenome-assembled genome bin SAMEA5043660 (sample SAMEA5043660) | Gadus morhua | reverse complement strand
TTTGTGTCTGGAACACTTATGTCTATTTCCCAAGGATGGATAGAAATCGACTTTGTGTCTACCATAAACATTATTACCAAATGGTAAAAGTGATTTGCAAATTGCCTTAATTATCATCTGATTATTAAGGAATATAATAGCTCTACTAAATGATTCTCTAATCAATACAGTGGGCTGGCCTGCTGCTCTTTTACTTTAAGGTGTATATCATGAGTTGGATTTTCCTAATGTTAGGTGTTGTAGCTGAAGCTTTATCTCATGTGGCACTTAAGGCTACCGATGGATTCACTCGACCACTTCCTGCAGCACTCGTTATCTTGGGCCACTTAACCGCATTTATCTTTTTAGGTCAGGCGATGAAAGGGATGCCTGTTGGCGTTGTTCATGCACTTTGGGCAGGACTTGCCATCGTGACTGTGACTCTGCTATCCGCGCTGTTTTATCGTCAACATCTGGATGCAACCGCTTGGATTGGTATGATACTGGTCGCTGGTGGTGTGATGCTGATTAATGTGTCACAGGGACACTCCCACTAATCATAGTTGGATTGAGATATTCGGTGTAGATAAGCGAACGAATGTGATTTTTTATTGTAATTAGATTTCCGCCTCTTGATTTGGGGAAGTTCAAGAGGCGGGGCCGAGCAATATACCTTAACTAGGGATAATTAGACTTTCAGCACGCGGACAGGAATACCACTGCGGCAATTTGTTCCGGCATAGTAATCATTTAACATGCTGGCTTTACCATGACGAGTTGGATCTGCTGGGATCATCTGGTTAATTGCAGTTCCTTTACCGCGATGACTTAAGCCTGGTAATTTTTTACCGTCAATGATGCGATCATCAGCACCATAAGCAAACTTATGGCCGAAAGTATGAGAGATACATACAGCACCTTTACTCACGCCTTCATCGGTAAATAAAATACCTTCTGTAGCCTTGCCATTACCGCCCTGTAAACGGACGTTATCGCCGTGCTGTATTCCTTGTTCTGCCGCTGTTTCAGTGTGCATATAAACAAAGTTTTGCGGAGCCACTTCGACGCAGCGATCGAATACAGCAGAGTAATTCGAACGTAGGGTCGGTTTATAGCTCGAGAACAACAGAGGATATTTGTCTGTCGGCCAATGCTGATCCCATGAGTCACCATTCCAGAAACGTTTTACATCGTAAGCGGGAGTACCGGGATAGTGCTCACCTGAGTAGCAGTGACGTAACTGAGACATCTGTTGATTATAAATTTGTAAAAATTTCCCTGCCGCATTGTTAGTGAACTCACCTTTATATTTATCAGCAGATTCATAATAACCACCTCTCGATAGTAAGGCTTCCACCTTGCTTGCTTCGTCGGCAGTGAGTAGTGGACGTAGAGGTTTCATCGAGTAATCTAAAGATGCCCATTCTCGGTCTTCATTCGACACATTTGGCAGTGTAGAACACTGAATTGCGACATTGGCCATGTAACGCGCGTGCCAATCTTCAAAAGTCAGTAGGTCTACTTTACGGGCATCTGCCGTTTGAATAGCGTTTTTACCAAAACCCGGTAACTTCATTTCTAGAGCAGCATCGATTAAGAATTGCTCCATACAAATGTGCTGACCTTGAGCCGTTTTTGCTGTGCGTGGAGTCACTAACGGAGCACCTGCTACGACGCTTAAGTTAAATGCGCCCCACATGCGATCCGCCGCATACTCTTCGAACATGACGCGATCGGGAATGATGTAGTCAGCATAACGGTTGGTTTCGTTTATATAGCAATCAATTCCGACAAACAACGGCAACTTATTTGGATCTGCAAGCGCCATTTCAACTTGATTGCTGATAGAAGATGCACTGTAAATAGCGTTACTACGCCAGTTAATCAGAGCCTTAGCTGGATATGGGTTTTCATTGGTGTGCGCCGTTAATGCCTCTGCAGCATTACCTGCTGCGTAGCCAGGAACGAGGTTATGCCAAATATCACTGGCTGGGTATGGCGAAATACCTTTAGCGACTTTCTGCTTGTACTCAGTTGAATTTTCATATGCTCCAGAGCGACATATATTAACCACCGCACTAGTATCAATTTCCCCCTCAAATGTAGCGAGTTCATAATTACCTTTAAAGCCCCAGAAAGCACCGTTACCATAAATAGCACCGCCTTTACTGTCGTGGCTACCCACTAAAGTATTTAAGGTTGAAATTAACCAGCCTATCATTACGCTATCAACGCTATTGGCACCGGTGTAGCTTGTCACGCAGGCACGACGACCGTGATGGCTAAGATCTTTGGCGACTTGGCGAATATCAGCTTGTGCGATACCACTGGCTACAACATAGTCAGCCATAGATGTGCGGTCAGCCTCTATTTTCAATAATGCCAGAGACGACACTAAGCGAACCATTTTCCCATTCTTATCGGCAAAATGGTTATCAATAATTAATTCAGCTTTCTTTGCTTGGCTCGCTGCAATCAATTGGCCATTTTCTGAAACCAGAGGCTCTTCGTCGCCTAAATCAAAATCGATAGCATCCGCAAAATGGCGATATTTAGAGTGTTTTGGATCCATAATCACCAAATGACTCGCATTACTGCGGTTTGGCTCACCCAGTTCCGTTGCAACAGCAGCATTAGGGATCGATAAAAACTCCTGATTATACCAACCTTCGCCTAGCATCACTTGCAATACAGCAAAAATAAATGCGCTATCCTGTCCCGGACGAATAGCAAGCCATTTACCTTCAGTATTGTTGGCAACAGTGGTTCTAAGAAGAGGATCGACACAAACATATTTAAGTTTTCTATCGACGCGCGCATCCGCTAAACCACGGCCTAAGCGATTTATACTTGGACCAGATGAACCAGGAGATGTACCAATAAATAATGCGTATTCAACAAAATCCCAGTCAATGCTAGTCATTGCTGGTCCGATATTAGGATTAAGACCAATGCCGAAACCAATGCCGGTAGGTGCTCCACAGTAAGCATGTTTAGTCACTAAGTTAACAGTGCCATACGACTTACGCATAAATCGAGCATATAAGCTGCCACGAAGTGTGTCTTCTTCATTAAATGTGGCAATTAACTGGTTAGCTTTACTACCGAATTCAGCTTGCCCAGTAACAACCAATTGATCAAGTTCACGGATAGCTTTCAAACCATCAACGTGGCCTTCTCCGAATAAGTTACCACCATGAATAATTTCTTTTAAGGCTTGCTCATAGCTGATGCTAACCCATTCGCCCTCCCCGCGTTTATTAGCACGTTTTAGTACTTGAGTTACTCGACGAGGATCATCGACACAACCAATCCCACTCGCTCCTTTTCCACAAGTGGTCGCACGGTTAATTTGCCCTTGGTCTCCAGCTAAAGCGCAATAACTATCACGTACAGAAGTCGTTAACGGAAGTGGCGAACCAGTATTTAGTTCGCAATAAGGATTACCACCAACCTTAAGTACTTTGTCAGTAGCTTCATCTACACGAACCCTTAGCCCACACATGTTATTACAAGTGAAGCACTTAGTGTACATGGTACGAATACCCGACGTTTTATGTAAATTGCCATCTTCCCCTAGCTGAGCTTCTGTTGGCAGTGGGTTACCAAAACGAGTTTGACTTTTTGCAACGGTAGTTAAGCCAGACTTGGCTTGAGTATTTGAGCTGCAGGCTGTGCCTGTCGCAGCCGCAGCAGTAACAACACCAGCGCGGCTAATAAAAGTTCTTCTATCCATCGTAGTTTCCTAACGCTGCCAATCTAAAGGAGAAAGTTTCAGTATTTTTGTGTCGTCTTTTGGTGTTGGCAAGCCGATATAAAGAATATTGGGTAAGTTGCCACTGGCAGGTAACATGCCGTAGACATCATTTTCTGCAACTAGCTTAGCAATAGCACTATCTGCATCATTTAGATCGCCAAATATACGAGCTTCACCGATACAGGTTTCAACACAAGCTGGTAATAACCCTTGCTCTAATCTATGTACACAGAAGTTACATTTCTCTGGTGGTGTCTTGCGCTCAGGATCTTTACGACGAGCACCATACGGACAAGCAGCAACGCAGCGTTGGCAGCTAATACATTTATCGTAATCAATAACGACAATGCCATCTTCTGGACGTTTATATGTTGCGTTTACGGGGCAAACCTCAACACAAGATGGTTTTTCACAATGATTACATTGGTGCGGTACTGACAATGTAGATACGCCATTAGCATGTTCAATAGAACACTGACTAACTTGGGTACGACCTCGCCCTACTGGAACCTGGTTCTCAATAGAACAGGAAACGCTACAAGATATACAACCGGTACAACGACGAACATCAAACAGCATAGCTAAGCGTTTGCCTGATGTTTGAGCGAGAAGAGTAGCAGAAGGAATAAGCGCTAACGCAGTCGTTCCTACAGCCATTTTTAACAATGAACGCCTATTAATCATAGATGGTCCTTGAAGAGTCATTAATTTAAGTACAAGAATAAACGTTAATTAAAATACAGTTGAATATGAGATGAGTAGAGGAATAATTGTTTTTTATTCTATTTATTGCAAAGGCAATCCCATATTGCACTTTCCGAAATTTACACATGTCGCAGAATGATATTTATATTGAATAATGTTTAATCAGTAAGTGTGAGTTGATTTGCAATATAATTAAAACTGAATGTGAGGTTGATTACCTATGGGTACGAGCATGAAATGATTGAAGTTTGTACGGTTTGTAAGTAAGTAAAATAATAAATCACGCTGGTTAACATTAACTTAACTTCATCAACAAATAACAACCATCTACATTGTACTTCCAATAGTAAATTTCGCCTTACGCTAGTTACAACTGGCGAAAAGCTATAGTTTTGGTTTAGGTCAAATAATTAGAATATTTAATTTAACCAATTGTGTATTACACGGCATGATAGCTATCAAGTAAGTAATGAAGTAAGTAATGAAGTAAGTAATGAACTAAGTACTTAATTAGAGAGTTCTATATTATATTATGAGAATTTCACAACTAAATTATTTCCAAATTAAAATATTATTATCTCTTTATTATACTAGGCAAGGTCACCAAACGGCAAATGAGCTAGGAATTACTCCATCAACAGTTAGCCGAGCATTGAATACGATGAGAGAAATATTTAGTGATAGCTTATTTGTTAGAAGGTCGACAGGTTTAGTGCCAACAGAAAAAACTAAAAAGATCATTCCTTATGCTGAATGTATTGCAAAACAATATGAGCTATTAGAGCAAGATTACTCTCATTTTAATCCAGCAACATCTACCGGCCAATACTCAATATATGCTTACGATGAGTTTATCTATGCAACTCAGAAGGTTGTAACTGAAAAAATAATTCCATTAGCACCTAATTTAAGAGTGACTGTAAAAAATTTGGGATATGACTACACTAAAGATCTTTGCTCTGGAGAGATCGACTTTGCAATTACTCGTGAAAGCTTTGAAAAAGATAAATTAAAATATGACATGTTTTCTAAAATCGATGATATTTACATAATGTGTAGAGATTTACACCCCTTAAATACTATGGATATTAATTTAGAAAATATCTCTAAATTTTCAGTAGTTGAATTAGATAATTACAACGAACTTTGCAGTCCAATATTAGTAGAGTTGTGTAGAAAAAAAAGCATCGACATAACCGTAGATTATTACACTGATAGTTTAGCAAATGCGATGCAAATCTTGAATGAATCTGACTGCATTACTTTGTGTTGTAATCAATTTACAAAAAGAATGACAACAAAAATCCCAGGGTTAATATGTTTAAAACTTGAAAATGAAATAGTCAGTGAAATAAAGGGAATGCGTTCGCTAATAAGAACGGCTGGTAATTATGTTTTGTATGGTGAGACAAATAAATCTATATCTTTTAATTGGATGAAATCGAAATTGGTCGATGGGTTAAGTGAAGAATGGGATTTTGCTTTAAATAATAATTAAGGAATTACAACAATGAGTAATATAGGTGCTATATGATGAAGATTAACAGAAGAACGTTTGTTAAAGGTATTGGAGCCTCCGCGGTAACAGCATCAATGGTTGGACTTGTCCCTAGCGTTGCGGCTCAAACTAGCGCAAGAGAAGGAAATAAAAGTTTATTGAATAAACGTAATGGTACGATTAAATACCATACCTGCTTACGTAACTGTGCTGATAGATGTTTATTAAAATTTGCAGTTCAAGATGGTCGCATGACATATGTGACTGGCTCTGTCATTGAAGAAAAAACCGGAACGGCCCCCTGTGTTAAAGCTCATACATATGAACAGTACACCTATACTCCTGATCGTATTTTACATCCAATGGAACGAGTCGGTCCAAAAGGCTCAGGAAAGTGGAAACGCATTAGTTGGGACGAAGCTTACACAAAAATAGCCGACCGATTTAACAAAATAATTAAAGAGGATGGTGCCCAAGCTATTTTACCATATAGCTATTCTGGAAATTACGGCGCTATTGGTATGTATGGCTCAGCCGATCGTTTCTTTAATAAATTGAACTCACGTATTCTTGACCGCTGGGTTTGTGTTGCCGGTGGTGATTTAGGTCTTAAGTACACATTAGGTACATCTCATGGCACCGATGTGGAAGGTATTTCTGAATCAGACCTTTATATTTCTTGGGGTTGGAATGAACCTGCAACCAACGTACATTTCTTAAAATATATTAACAAAAATCGTGACCGTGGCTTAAAAGTTATCGTCGTTAACCCTGTAAGAACAGCATTCGCATCTCAGGCCGATCTCTTTATCCAATTAAAACCTAGTTCAGACGTACACTTCTGTGCTGGTGTTATGAAATATATGGTTGAAAATAATCTTCACGATATTGAATACCTAAAAGCGAACACATTTGGCTGGGAAGCACTATTTGAACAGTTGAAAGGTACATCCTATGACGAAGTCGTTAAAGTAACTGGCGTGTCAATGGAGCAAATAATTAAATTTGCGAAAATGTACACGGATAATAAGCCCGTCATGATGCGACAAGGGCTTGGCTTAAATCGCAGCTTAAACGGTGGTCGAGTTTGTCGTACTGCCGCGATTATGCATGCTGTGGGCGGACATTATGGCAAGTTAGGTAATGGCGTTGTTTACGTTAATGGTCAAGCACTGCATGGTGGTAATTGGAATAAAGTTAAAGCCGCGCATCTACGAACAGATCATGATGCTGGCCATGTAAATATGACTGAACTTGCGAAAGCATTGGATGCAGAAAATCCGACTGCTTATGGCAAACCTTGTAAACCGGTCAAGGCACTCGTTATCTATAATGGTAATCCTGCTGCTGTAGCGCCAAATGCTGATGCTATTGTACGTAATTTAAAGCGCGAAGATTTATTTGTCGTAGGCTTTGATTTCCTGATGCATGAGAGTATGGATGTTTGTGACATCATCGTACCGTCATCAACCCAATTTGAAGCAGATGATGTCATCGGTTCATATTGTTTCCACTACGTTCAGCTTTGTGAAAAAGTCATTGAACCACTGGGTGAATCAAAAGATAACTGGAGTTTCTTCCAGGGATTAGGTAAAAAAATGGGCTTCACCGACCCTGAGTTCGATGTAACAAACGAGGATATGATCAAAGAATATCTAGACTCTGATAACCCAATTTACAAAGATGTAACCTATGAACGCTTAGTCAAAGAGAAATCTATTAAGGTTGATGCTGGAGTGCTATTCGCTGACGGTAAATTTGACACCCCAAGCGGCAAGATTGAAATCTACTCAGAAAGAATGAAAAACGAAGGTTTTCATCCTGTCATAGATTTCACCTTACCCAGAGAAGAAATGGAAGAGCGTGAAGCAAAACTACCTTTCCATATGATTTCGCCTGCTATCCCCCAGCGAGCGAACTCAGCATTTTATAATGTTGAATATATTCGTAACTTCCCAGCTTACTACGTCATTATCAATCCAAGAGATGCAGCAGATCTAGGCGTTAAAAATGGTGAACAAGTTCGCCTTCACAATCACCGTGGAGAAGCATTTTTTGCCGCGATGGTTAGTGACCAAGTCGATACAGGTGTTGTAATGGCAATTAAAAATAATTTGCGCCGCTATAACCCTAACGGCTCAAACACCTGTACTAACACTCTTTGTACCGACACTCTCTCGGACATAGGCGGCGGCTCTGCTTACCACTCAACCCGTGTCGCTATCGAAAAGGCGTAAGGAAAAAATTATGAAAAACACACACCAAAAAGGCTTTGTGTTTAGACAGGAAAATTGTGTTGGTTGTGGTGCCTGTACTATCGCATGTCAAGTTCACAACGAACTCCCTGAAAATGTACGATTTCGTAAAGTTGATAGATATGAGATCGAGCATGACAATGGCACTAGCAATGGCACCAAAGATGTTTGGTTAACTCACTCTTGCATGCACTGCGGTAATCCAGCTTGCCTAATTGTTTGCCCTTCTAAGGCTTATCATGAGCGAGAGGATGGCATCATTGTATTAGATAGAGAAAAATGTGTTGGTTGCGGTTTATGTATTCAAGCCTGCCCGTACAACGCCGTTGTTATGGTTGAAAGCGATAACAAAGCCGCGAAATGTAATATGTGTATTGAGCTAATAGACGCAGGTCAAAATCCTGCTTGTGTTGATGGCTGCCCAGTTGAGTGCCTAAAAATAGGCAACGTTAACCAGGAGTTATTTCTGCCAAACACATCTAAAGAAGGGATTGGTTACCATGACTGCATAACCAAACCTAATATGGTTATTGTAAAGGTAAGAGCTTAATGAACCAGCACACCAATGCCTCAATTGATGGCTATACAGCCTTTAAGGGATTGTTATTTGCACCCGGGTGCCCAAAGGCATTAAAAACCTTAGAGCTATATCTTGCTAATTATCAAGAAACACCCACCCTACAAATACTGATTAAAGAAAGTGAAGATAAAGCTGAAACTTTAGAATATGAATTTAATCGCTTATGTGTAGGCCCCTATAAGATCCCTGTACCACCCTACGAGTCTGTATTTGTTAGTGGTCGAAGGCAACTGCTGACGGATGAAACTTCCGATGTCATCGATGCTTACCAAGAAGTTGGGTTGATGGCGAGTCCTACCTGGGGAGAACCCGCTGATTACATAGGTACAGAGCTCGAATTTATGAGCTACATGGAGTCTTTATTACTGAACCCTAAATGTGATGGCTTTCAAAAACCACCTGCAGTGTTGAGACAACTCGCTGATGACTTTTTAACTGACCACTTAGGTAAGTGGTATCAAGAGTTTACCCAGCAGATTATCCAACATAGTCAACATCCTTTTTGGGCTCAATATGCAGCAGCGTTATGTCACTTTTTGGATATACAAATCCAAATAGCAGCCGAACGTCAGCAAAATGTGAATATCGAGGAATCAAGATATGAACTTAGTTAAAGTATTTACTAGTCTTACAACCTTAGCGATACCAACTGCAATAGCAGCGACACCAGAAGCCGTAATGCGACCTCAAGAGTGGAGCGCTGTTGAACAAATATATGTACATGGTGATATTCCTGAAGTTCAAGGGATAACAACGACAGCATCATTCCCAATATCGGATTATCAACCAGAACAAGTGATTGGTAATGCATTGAGTTTATTGCAGCCCCAAGAAAGCTGGTCATTAGCAGTGATGCTTAGTGTCATCGGTGTCATTATTTTATTTGGTATATTTACGATTGTTAATGGAAGTGTAAAACTAAATAATGGCTTTTCAGGCAATAAAGTACTTCGTTGGTCAAAAGCCGATGTTGCTATTCACTGGTTAGGCGGTATTAGCTGTATGGTGTTAATTATCAGCGGTCTTGTTATTGCGTCAGGTAAATTCTTAATTGAGCCAAGTCTTACAGATAGTCGCTGGTTAGGGATTATTAACAGTGCCATAAATTGGCATGCATTATTGGCTCTACCTTTCATTGCTGGTTACGTGCTGATGGTCATAAAATGGGCCTCAAAGCAAGCCCCTAAAGCATATGATCTTAAATGGTTTGCCTCACTCGGCGGTTACTTAAACTTTGGCTCCTTTAAAGGTAAGCACCCAGATGCTGGTTTTGCTAACGCAGGCGAAAAACTATGGTTTTGGACCTTCGCAATTTTTGGATTCATGATCAGTGTTTCTGGACTCGTACTTATGTATCCAGAGAGTATTACGGTAAGTAAAGATACCGCTAACTGGATGTTAGTCGGCCATCTAATCAGTGCCATCGTAATCGGTGCATTCAGTGTCGTACATATTTTCATGGCAACAGTAATATCTGAAGGCGGAATGGAAAATATGGTGTCTGGTTATTGTGATGAGAACTGGGCGAAGCAACACCATAATTTATGGTATCAAGAAGTTAAATAATTACTAACCATTGGTAAATGGGGTGCTTGCACCCCGTTATTATATTAACGGGTCTAAATGCCCCGTTTTTGTCGTTACGTTTGAATTTGTTTTTTTGCAATCCAAATTTCTCCTCATAAAGATCCCCCTTTCATTTTGTGCTCTTTTCGTTGTACTCTGAATATCAAATGATAAATTCGGGGCGTTAGTTCACGGAATTAATAAAATAATAATGATAAGCATCAACGAGGTTTGAATGGAAGGAATTACTGAGTTTGTCAGTATTATCAATGGCTTTGTGTGGGGAACTCCCATGCTTGTCTTGATTTTAGGTGTGGGTTTATTTCTCTCTATTGGATTAAAACTCATGCCAATTTTAAAACTGGGTACCGGTTTTAAACTACTTTGGTCTGGTCGGATCCCTGATAAGGATAAGAAAGTAGAAGGAGAGATCAGTCCCTTTAATGCCTTGATGACCTCGTTATCCGCCACAATTGGTACTGGTAACATTGCTGGTGTGGCAACCGCGATCTTTATTGGTGGTCCTGGTGCGCTTTTCTGGATGTGGTGTACCGCGCTGGTGGGGATGGCGACTAAGTTTGCTGAGGCGGTATTAGCAGTGAAATACCGTGAAGTCGATGATCATGGTAATCACATTGGTGGTCCCATGTATTACATTAAAAATGGCCTAGGGAGCAAGTGGACCTGGTTAGGGACGGCGTTTGCTCTGTTTGGTTCATTTGCTGGTTTCGGCATTGGTAATACCGTTCAGTCGAATTCAGTTGCCGATGCGTTAAGCAGCAACTTTGGCGTACCAACTTGGGTGACCGGCCTAGTGCTTATGGTGCTGGTGGGTGCTGTGTTGATGGGGGGGATTAAACGTATCGCCGATGTGGCAGGTAAGCTGGTTCCCTTAATGACTCTGTTTTATATCGCTGCAGGTTTGGCGGTATTAGTGGTCAATGCTGCCGCCATTCCAGATGCGATTGTGCTTATTGTACATAGTGCC
>SAMEA5043660__coassemble_586_pt1 | contig 11979 bp, 9 predicted proteins | sample SAMEA5043660__metabat2_high_PE_003 | metagenome-assembled genome bin SAMEA5043660 (sample SAMEA5043660) | Gadus morhua | reverse complement strand
CAATGCCTCAGCAAATGCTTGCCGACGGGGTTAACTTAGTCAGCTTTTCTGGTGATAAGTTACTGGGCGGCCCACAAGCTGGTTTGGTTGTGGGGGACGCGGCGCTGATTGCTAAGCTGCAATCTCACCCGCTAAAACGGGCACTACGCTGCGATAAAATGACCCTTGCCGCACTCGAAGCGACCTTGATGCAATACCGCAACCCAGCGACATTAGACGTTCACTTGCCCATCTTTAAAAAATTGTCCCGTCCACTTGTAGAGTTAGCGGGTTTAGCCCAACTGCTAATGTCGGTTTGCCATGATTTTAGTGCGCTTTTTGAAGTGTCGGTACAGGCTAGCCAAACACAAGTCGGAAGCGGTTCTCAGCCTGATGTGTTGTTAGATTCACTATCCTTGTGTTTTAGCCCTAAGCCGGAGAGTCCATTGAGCTTATTACAACTGGATAATCTATTTAAGACGGCAAGCATGCCCATCATTGGCCGCTTGGCGAACAATCGACTTTGGTTGGATCTGCGCGGCTGTGATAATGAGGTGCAGTTAGAACAGGTTTTACTTCAGTTGGGTCATAAGCTGGCTAATGGCGAGCCGTTAGAAACTGGAGTGTTGCGATGATTATCGTGACAGCGGGTCATGTAGATCATGGTAAAACCAGCTTAATCGAGGCGCTTACTGGCACCAATGCCGATAGACTACCGGAAGAAAAACAGCGCGGTATGACCATAGAGTTAGGCTATGCCTTTATGGATCTTAGCGACAATCAGCGTTTGGCGTTTGTTGATGTACCTGGCCACAGCAAGTTTATCAATACCATGCTGGCAGGGGTGAGTTGCGCCAAGCATGCGCTGTTAATTATTGCCTGTGATGATGGTGTTATGCCGCAAACGAGTGAGCATTTGGCTATATTGCAACTGCTCAATCTTGAACACCTAATCGTGGTCCTGACCAAGCAAGATAAAGTGGACAGTGCACGGATCGAAGCAGTAAAAGAAGAGGTTAATCAATTACTGAGTCACAGCCACAGAAATAGCCCCATTCATGTGGTATCAGCGCAGACTGGACTGGGCATTGCCGAGCTTAATCAAGCGATTAAACAGCTGGCCAAAACTCAGATAGATGAGCTCAGTCGAGCAAGTGAACAGGCCAGTTTTAGAATGGCGATTGATAGAGTCTTTACCGTCAAAGGAGCTGGTGTCGTTGTCACCGGTACTGTGATCAGCGGTCAAGTGAGTCAAGGCGAAAGCTTGTATGTGTCAGGTCAGAGCAAAGCGGTCAAAGTGAGGACGTTACATAGCCAAGGCCGAGTGAGTGAGCACGCTTATACTTGTCAGCGTGTCGCACTTAACGTAACGGGTACCAACCAACACCGAGGCATCCAACGCGGTGACTGGCTAACAGCCCTTGCACCGTTAGCACCGCCTAAGGTGATTTGCGGTGTATTTGAAACGTGTTTACCGTTTAAGCATTGGCAAAGCGTGCAAGTGCATTTAGGCAATAGTCACACCACTGCTCGAATTGGCTTACTCGAAATGCTTTCAGACAATCAAGCTTTGGTTGAACTGCAGTGTGAGCAGGTATTTTCATGTGTAGAGCAGGACCGCATTATTGTTCGCGATGCGGCGGCGAAAACGACATTGGGTGCATTGCGCGTACTTGATATAGCCCCGCCAAATCGAGGCAAGCGCAGCCCACAAAGGTTGAGTTATTTAAAGGCTCTCAAAGAGAGTGAGACTCTTTCATCAAGCTTACTGGCACAAACAGCCGCCCATTGCGTGCCAAAATCTACGTTTATATGGGCTAATCAATTAAGTGCTAACAGCGACTTGTTAAGCCTGAGCGAAAGTATCCATGACGTTGATGGGTATTTGGTTTCAGAGGTGCTTAACGAACAGATTGAACAGCAGTTATTAACCTTGGTGAGTGAGTACCATCAGGCCTCACCAGAGCTTTTAGGCTTAACCATTAATCGTTTACAGCGCATGACTCATGGCCAATACCCCTTAGCGGTATTAATGCGTGCTTGCGATAACTTGTCCCTAAAAAATCGGTTAAATAGCACCCGTGGCTTAGTGCATCTGCCCCAGCATAATTTAGCGCTTTCAAATGATGAACTGTTGCAGTGGCAACAGATCAAGCTGCACATGCTTACGGCTGGTGGACCTTTATGGACATCAGATCTGGCACAGCACAATAATCTAAATTTAGACGTAGTGGGGCCACTTTGCCGCAAACTTGTTCAGCTTGGTTATATCTCGGCGATTATTAAAGATCGTTATGTGCTTACTGAGCGCCTTTACTTTTATGCCAATGTTATTCGAGATCAAATCAAGACCCATGGTGAAATAAAGACAGCTGATTTCAATTCAATGATTCAATTGGGCCGTAAAACCAGTATTCAACTATTAGAGTTTTATGATCGCAGCGGATTAACGTGGAGAAAGAAAAAAGATAACTCAAGAGTGATACGAGATAGCAGTATTTTTATCGCGAGTGATTTGGCGGAAGAACATAGGAGTTGAACCTACCCGGGACTGCTGGCAGCCCCACCTGGATTTGAAGTCCAGACGTTTCACCGGAAACGACGTTCTTCCGTATCACTTGCGCGGATAATAGAGGCTTTTATTTTGCTAAACAATATCAATCAATTTGTATATTTATAAAATGTGAGTCCGACAGTCTGTTTTCGACTTTGATGACGATAAGTGGGACATTATTTACCATAAAGAAATGGAATATCACTATGATGGAACTTGTGTGCGGGCTTAATAATGTTACCGAGCAGGTTGAAGTGACGTGTTTTCGAAATGACAGAAAACAAACCTTGATAGAAACAGTGGCAACAGAGGTGAGAGTTGCTCTGATTTATAACGGTGTTTCTCATGTGGTGATGATGGCCAGCCCAACGGCATTGAAAGAGTTCGCCATTGGTTTCAGTTTGTCTGAATCGATAATTCAACGTACTCAGGATATTCGTGGGATTGAGATTGAAGAAATAGCGACTGGGATCTTGATACACATAGAGATTAGTCAGCGTTGTTTTATGCAGTTGAAAGAACATAGACGCAGTCTTTCAGGGCGAACGGGGTGTGGGATCTGTGGGGTTGAACAAATTGAGCAAACCGTTAAACCGACCGTAAAAGTAACTGGGACTAAACGGTTTGACTTAACCCATTTAAAAAGGGCATTAGCTAATCTCCATAAGCATCAGCAGACTTTTAATTTGACTGGCGCGACACATGCCGCCGCTATGTTGTCAGCAGAGGGCGAGATCACCTCTTGTTTTGAGGATGTGGGTCGACACGTTGCCTTAGATAAATTAATTGGTCATATGTCGACGGATCATTCATCTGATCAAACCGCATTATTGCTGACGAGTAGAGCCAGTTTTGAGATGGTACAGAAAGCGGCTATTGCAAATATTAGTATTGTATTTGCTATCTCTTCGGCCACCTCTTTAGCCATTGATATTGCCCATAAATCAAATATCACCTTAGTTGGTTTTTGCCGTGAAAATAGGGTGACGATTTACACCCACCCACAGAGGCTGTACTTAGAGAATGAAACGTCAACAGGGATTGAGAATAGCCACCTTGCCGTTGTGTGAAATCAGTTTCGGGTTAAAGAGTCGCAGAGTCAGTGGCTTTATGCTTTACTGGCCTTTAAGGCGACGACTCAGCGCGCTTTGACTGATCCCCAGCATCTGAGCTGCCGCTGTTTGGTTACTGGCAGTGCGGCTCATAGCCTCGTTAATTAATGCGTTACTCATTTCGGCGAGAGTGGGGAGCTTTTTGGGAAAAACCATTTTGTTCGCTAATGTCCCTGTGGTACTTTTTTGCTCATTAATCGCCTCCATAAAAGGGGTTGTATTGAGCTGTATGCCGTTACTGCGGCTGACACTATCAAACACCATTCCTTTTAATTCATGTAGATTTCCAGGAAAGCTATAACCCTCTAATTGATGAGCTAAATGACTCGGCTGTTGAGGGCTTTCAAGTCCCATCTCTTGTGCTGCCAATGCAATAAAGTGATTAATCAACAGTGAAAGATCCAGTCTTCTTTCTCTTAAAGGAGGCAGTTTGATCTTATGTGAACGCAGTCTATAGAGCAGATCGCTACGGAATTTTCCCGCGATATTCAGGGCGAGAAGATCGTCTTGTGTCGAGGTGATTATTTTACATTTTACCGGGTAAGGGCGATCACTGCCTATGGGGTAGTATTGCTTATGCTCGATAACATCGACCAATTTTGCCTGTGCTTCAAGTGGTAGTTCACCTATCTCATTGAGATAAAGTAAGCCGTTACCCACTTGGTGTAATATCCCTACCTGAGCTGAAATCTGGCCATCATCTTTTGTGTGGAGTTGACCAAAAAGCTGCAGCTCAAATGCTTGAGTGCTGATACCAGTTAGGTTTACATTGATGAAAGGCGCATTGCGGCAGCACAGTTGATGACAAGACTTAGCAAACTCATCTTTGCCCGTACCACTCTCTCCTTGGATAAGGATAGGTTCAGGGCTTAGGGCTACGGCTTCGAGATAACGAAATTGGTCGAGCAAGGCTGGCTCGCAAGTTAAGATATTATTAAAGGCTTCAGGTTGGCTAAGAGTGCGGCTCAAGAAGCGCTCTTTTATGCGAATATAGTTACGTTCAAGCCCGACGACCTCTAATGCTCTTCGCACTGTTCTGGCTAAATCGTCGACCTTGTCCGTTTTAATAAAGTAATCATAAGCGCCATTTTTGATACAGCGAACAGCAGTATCCACTTCATTAACGCCCGTCACTATGATGACTCGAGTCTTGGGGAAATCTGATCGAATCATCTCTAGTAATGTTTCCCCAGAGTGAAATGGCATAGTCAAATCGAGTAAGACTAAGGCGTAATCATCCACAGATAGGCGGTTGATAACCTGTCTGCTGTCGACGCAGGTATCAACGTGGGCTTCAGGCACCAGACGATTTAAGGTGAGTGCTAAGGTTCTTAACCATGCTGCTTCATCGTCCACTAATAGGATATTTCTGGCTAATTTCATTTAGTTGTACCTACTATCAGATTCTATTTTTTGCTTCGAGTCTTCAATAGACGTTGATGCTAAAGGGAAGATTAATTTGATTTGAGTCCCTATACCTAGCTGTGAACTAATCTGCATCTCACCATGATGCTCTTTGATGATTCGACTGCACACAGAGAGGCCTAAACCCGTGCCGCCGCAGGAACGTCTGGTAGTAAAGAAAGGCTCTGTAATGCGTTTCAGTGTTGCTCTATCCATTCCTGTTCCAGTATCTGTAATGGTTAAGCAGGCGCTGTTAGCCAAGGTGCTCGTTCCGATGGTGATAAGGCTGCTATGAATATCAGATGTCGGTTTTGATGCGTGACAAGCATTTTGAATCAAGTTTATTAATACCTGTTGTAGCTGCTGGGCATCTCCGAGCAACTCAGGCGCTGGCTCTTGTAGATGACATTCTAATCGGAATAGTTTTAGCTGGTTTGCGGTTAATCTAAGAGAAACCATGACAACTTCATTGAGCTTGAACACCTGATATTCACTGGTGATATTGGGCCTTGCATAGCACTTTAAATCGTTAACGATACGGCTGATACGATTGGCTGCGTCGTCAATGGTCGAGCAGCTCATCTCAAGCTCACTGATGGCGTGTTTCGGTTCAAGCCCCGCAACAGACCAAAATGGATTTTGCTGTAAATAACATTGTGCCGCAGGTTTTAGATCATTCATGGCGTGATTTAAAAAGGCGATGGAGTGAATGATAAGTCCTGTTGGGTTGTTGATCTCGTGGGCAACACCAGCGGATAGTTCGCCCAATGAAGCCAGACGACTTGATTCATTGTTTGCCTGTCTTAGTGCGTGTTGTTCTGTGGCTTCTTCTAACAGGATAACGGCTTGATCCATATCGATTGGGTGGATCTGCAGTTGCCAAAATTGGGTGTGGTAACTCATGTCAGCAGTTAAGGACTTTTGAGTGTTTAATACTTCAGTTAACGTGGTTTTGAGCTGAAAAGTTTGACCATGATTGAAATGAAAGTCCGGACTTTGTAATAGCTGGTTGTTTTTGTCATTGCTCCATAGGCATTCACATTCACGATTATATAAGGTGACACCATGGGGAATACCGTTGAGTACCGATTGAAACTGTTGCGACAATTTTAGTATTTGGCTTTCAACTTGTAGGCGCTGATTCAGCTCGACTTTTAGCGATTGAGTGCGTTTTCTTAGGCTCCTGCTGATATACACAGTGAGTATGGTGCCTAACGCAGAGATGATACTGACTAAGGTTGCTAGCCATAACATCCTATGTTGAGTTGATGTCAGATCGACCTTTTCACGGCCTGTACCAAACCATTCATTGACGAGCGTGTCATATTCACCGGACAGTTTTAATTGCCTTAGTGCATCATTAATCTGTGCCATTAATGGGGCATTTTTACCATTGGTGACAAAGTTAAATGCACCATATATCAGTGGATCACTTGAGCTTCTGATCGAGGGATAAAATGGTAATAATCGCCTGGCGACAAAATTCTCCGCCAGCACAACGTCGACGTCTCCTTTTATCAATAATTGAAAACCTGTCTCATATAAGTCGACATCCACCCGTTCAAATTTCTGTTCTTGGTCAGACAGGTAAACGTCAACAAAAGCGCCTTTTTTAATGGCAACACGTTTGCCAGCTAGATCGTGCCAGCTATTAATAAACGCCTTACCTTGTAAGGTGTAGGCTTTTGCATGGGTGGCATAGATGGGATCGGATTGGCTGAGTTGCCTGTCGATGCTGACAGGGCTGACAATGGCGATCACATCAATATCACTTTCAGGTGAATGGACATCTGTCAGTAGCTGCTGAAACGTTTTGCGCCTAATCAGAATTCTCGCCCCAGAAAGTTGGCCGATACGGTTCATCAGTTCAATATTAAAACCTTGATCGACACCGTTACTGCGCCATTCAAGAGGGGCAGTTTTGGAGTGAACACCGAAAGTGATGCTATTTGCTAAGCTAGCTTGTGCGTGGCCTGCTTGAATCGTACAAGCGAACAACAGCAGTAATAATATAAGTTTCATGGGCTTATTTTATCAATACCCTATAAAGGGAAATGTGGCATCTAACGCGAATTCAGATATTTTCCCTATGTTTAACCACTAGAACTCCTCCTTTTTTCTGCTTCGTCAGATATTTTGTGATCTACCTCTTTAGGGGGTATGCACAATTGCATAATGGCCAATTTATCAATGCACTTTTGCATGACAGTAAAATTGAGCTGTGAAGTTAGCTTGATTTTACTGTCATGTTTGTCGCTTCAACTTGAGAGACGCTGAGGGATAGCGGAAAATTTATGTGAAATAGAGGGCTGACGATATCAGTGATATTGCGAAACTCTAGCTGAAAATAATAGAGATGAAGGTTCGATTAAAGCAACAAGCTTGCTTTGAGAGAGCACTAGGAGACGTGATGAAAAAGCTTAAAAGTGCCATCTACTTGGCAACACTACTGGGAACTGTTGGTTTAGCGGCTAACGCCACTGCGGCAGAGAACCTTGCCGATTTCCATTCTGAAAACCAAGAGTGTGATTCTTGTCATACCCCTGACGGTGAGTTATCTAACGATAACCTTAGCTATGAAAATGCTCAATGCGTTTCATGTCACGGCTCTATGGATGAAGTGGCGGAAGAGACGAAGCATGAGCACTACAATGCCCATGACTCTCACTTCCCTGGTGAAATCGCCTGTACCTCTTGTCACAGTGCTCACGAACAGTCCATGGTCTATTGTGATTCTTGCCATAGCTTCGATTTTGATATGCCTTATGCGGGTAAATGGGAGCGTCACGAGCCTAGCATTGCTGAGCTTGCCAAAGATAAATCTGAGCGTGAAGCGGCTTTAGCTGCTGCACCACTTGATACTGTCGATGTTGTTGTGGTCGGTTCTGGCGGCGCTGGATTCTCTGCTGCCGTTGCGGCGCACGATAAAGGTGCTTCTGTTATTCTGATTGAGAAAGAGCCAGTTATTGGTGGTAATGCAAAGCTAGCTGCTGGCGGCATGAACGCTGCTTGGACAGATCAACAGAAAGCCAAAGGCATTGAAGACAGCGTTGAATCCATGAGAAAAGACACCATGAAAGGTGGACGTGATCTTAACGACCCTGCTTTGGTTGATGTGTTAGTGACTCACTCAAAAGGCTCTGTTGATTGGATGACAGCCATGGGCGCAGACCTCAATGATGTTGGTCGTATGGGCGGCGCATCGGCTAACCGTTCACATCGCCCAACAGGCGGTGCAGGTGTTGGTGCTCATGTGATTCAAGTGCTTTATGATAACGCGGTTAAACGCGATATCGACATGCGCATGAATACCCGTGGTATTGAGATCATCAAAGATGACTCTGGTAAGGTCGAAGGCGTACTGGTTAAAGGCATGTACAAAGGCTATTACTGGATTAAAGCCGATGCAGTTATTCTGGCAACCGGTGGATTCGCGAAGAACAATGAGCGTGTTGCTAAGCTAGATCCTAAGCTAAAAGGCTTTATCTCAACGAACCAACCAGGTGCAACCGGTGACGGTATCGACGTAGCAGCAAATGCTGGTGCAGCGATGACAGATCTACAGTACATCCAAGCTCACCCAACGCTATCAGTTAAAGGTGGTGTGATGGTCACTGAAGCGGTTCGTGGTAACGGTGCTATCTTGGTTAACCGTGAAGGTAAGCGCTTCGTCAACGAAATCACGACACGTGATAAAGCTTCTGAAGCTATTTTGAATCAAACAGGTCAGTCAGCTTATTTGATTTTCGATGATTCTGTTCGCAAGTCACTGAAGAAGATCGATAAGTATATTGGTCTTGGGGTTGCTCCAACTGCCGATACGCTGGTTAACCTAGGTAAGCTTGAGAATATCGACGGCAAGGCGCTGACTGAAACTGTCGCACGTTACAACACCTTCGTGACCAGTGGTAAAGACGCAGACTTTGAACGTCCTAACTTGCCTCGTGCACTTAATGAAGGTAACTACTACGCCATTGAAGTGACACCTGGCGTACACCACACCATGGGCGGCGTTAAAATCGACTCTAAAGCTGAGATAATGAATGCCAAGCAGCAAGTTATCCCAGGCCTTTACGGTGCTGGTGAAGTAACCGGTGGCGTACACGGGGCTAACCGCCTAGGTGGTAATGCTATCTCTGACATCATCACTTTCGGTAGAGTGGCAGGTGAAGAAGCTGCGACCTATTCTAAGAAGAATTAGTCTAAAAAAACTGATCTTAGATGTGTTAGTTCGTTAATGCTTCGCTGCTAAGTTAGCCTTTAAATTGAAAGCCTTTATCTTTGGATGGAGGCTTTCTTGTTTGTGTTCCTTGACGAACCCTGCTTCCCAGTGTTTTTTTGAGAAGCGAAATCATCAACCGGAAGCAGGGGGAATTAGTTACTTTTGGGCGAGTCCTAGCCAAGATCTTTTGCTAGAGAATGAAAGTGATCTAGCAGATAGTCGACAAATGCTCTAACTCGGTAAGGTTGATAATCGTCATTTTTAAATACAGCGTACATAGGTAAAGTGATAGGTTCATAATTGGCTAATACTTGAATTAAACAGCCACTTTTAAAGTGTTCTTCAACCATCCAGCTTGGAAGAGCTGCTATACCGTGTCCGAGCAATGCCATTTCCAGAAGCAACTCTGGACTATCGCTTTTAAACACCTCTTTGACCATTACTTTATTATTGGTTTTATTACTCTCACTTATACTCCAGATATTGGATGGTCGCATCAAGGAATATGTAAGACAATAGTGAGACTGAAGCTCGTTAGCATTAGTAGGAGCTTGTCTATTGAGTAAATAGCTTGGAGAAGCAAAGTAGACTGCATGGTTGTTAAATAAGAAGCGCGCTTTATAACCGGAATCTTCTAAAACTGAAGCTCTTATCGCGATGTCTATATTATTTCCAATTAGATCTACCTGCCGATCATTCACAGAAGTATACACTGTCAGTTCGGGGTGGAGATGCATAAAATCGCTGATCGGTTTGAGCAGCAACTTGGTCACGACAGAGCTAGGAACTGACAGTCTTAGCTGACCTTTAACCTCATTTAACTCCTCTTTTAAGCTAGATTCGAAATGCGACATTCCATCGATAAATGCCTCACTAAATTGGAGGTATTGATTGCCTTGAACAGTTAATTGGATCTTCCGGTTATCACGGTGAAACAGTGCAAATCCAACTTTGCTTTCTAGCCATGCTATCTTTTTACTCACAGTGCTTTGTGTGATATTCAATTCGTTTGCCGCAGCAGTAAAGCTGCCTAACTGAGAAACTCTGATGAAAAGCTGAAGGCAGTCTAATTTATCCATTACATTCTTATTTGGAATGGGTTTAGTGCCGAAAATAGCATTTATATTAACTTTTAGGAATGGTTAAATTTGGGTATTCACAGAAGAGGATATTCAAGATGAAAGACATTGCTATTGTTATTTTAATCGCTTTTTTTATGTTTGCTAGTTCAATTAAGTTGCTCGGGTGGCAAAAGCTAATATTCGAGACTCAACTTAAATTCTTTATAAAGTATGGTCTTAACAGAAAGGTGATGTTTCTCGTAGGAGTGATAGAGTTTTTAGGGGTTATATCACTGAGTATATATCTGGCTTTATCTAACTTTGAATCAGCGTTGTGGCTTGGCGCTGGATTATTAGCATTGACGTCATTAGGCGCTATATTTTTTCATTTGCGCTTTGATAGGTGGCAAGACGGTATTCCTGCCACAGTCACTTTGCTTCTGTCCCTTTGTGTACTCCTTAATTGAGTAGGGCAAGTTTTAACATGATTGCGACGAGCTTGCTAAACAGCGACTGCAGGTTATTGAATAAATCGGATCAGTATAAACAAGCGGCCTTAATAGGCATCCATTGGCATTGGGTATCCGCGTTCGCCTAGAAGTAGCACTGTTCTTTTGCCTCTTCAATTTACTTGAATTGTGATTCTAAACTGTGGCTAAGTTGGGCTGTTTAGGCGTTGCTGTTTATCAATAATCGGACTCTTTTTTTCTTACAAACGGAAAAACGGATAATTAGTCAAATCTTAACTTTAAGTAATTACTGTTAGCATAGAGTGAAAAACACACAGATTATTTGTTCTTATTTGAGATATTTTTATTCTGAATTCAGCCAAATATACTTTTATATGTAAATGGAGGGATCTACTATGCTACTCAAGATGATGAAAAATAGAGCTATCAAAGCATTTGCTAAAAAATTCCCGAAGTTCTTAGTGGTTTCTTGGAGGAGTTCAGATTTCAGTGCAAATGATTTCTCTGTTTCAGCGGATAGTCATTTTTTTAGTGACGGTGGCTATACCGATTAGTACATATGCAAGAGGCTAAATTCAGATGACTAAAGCAGAAGTCACCGGCCAGCACTTAGCTCACGATTAGCTGGGCGGTTACAAGTCTTAAATTATGATTGAAATAGAGTTTGAAGAACCAACTAGAGAAAAATGCAGCTGCTGTGAAAACACAACAGTTAGGCTCACAAGGTTTGTATATCAAGATGATGATGCATTCGCTGTTTATTATGTGCTTTTTACCGAAGGTCACGAAGATAAAATTGCTCATTCACTTATTGGTTTGGGAGTGTGGGGAGAGGAAGGAAGCCCTGAATTACGCACAGCATTTGCAGTAGATATTTGGTCTACCGAAGACAATTGGGTTGTGAGAGTTATTGATAAAGAAGAATCACCTTGGAGCCATGTAGATTTTCTTGGCAACATACTTAGCCGCGAAGAGGCTCTTGCACACGAATGGGTCAGTGATGTTTTCCATATAACTGACTATATTGTTACTGAAGATAAGCCTGTAATAGAGTATTTAGCATAAATCAACTTGTAACAAGTCAAAGCACTCATTCCTCGCTACACTTCAGCGTCCCACAAATTAGCGTTACTGAGTACTTAATACCATACTCTTCTAATCAAAATATCAATCGAAG
>SAMEA5043660__coassemble_572_pt1 | contig 12680 bp, 9 predicted proteins | sample SAMEA5043660__metabat2_high_PE_003 | metagenome-assembled genome bin SAMEA5043660 (sample SAMEA5043660) | Gadus morhua | reverse complement strand
TTTGCCAAAAAACACTCTGAGTAGATCAACTTCTTATACTGATTGGTATTAGACCAACAAAAAAGCCTGCAATTTGCAGGCTTTTTTATGCTCATAAGAGTCATTAACGAATAGCTGAAACCAGATAATCAATAATCGACGGCGGCTGAGACGTGCTAAGCTGCAAATCAAATAAGGATGTCGGCTTAATCAATAAGTTTCTTTCAACCATCTCATTGATAGTCGGTAGATCCAACAACCCTGCTTTACCCACCAATAAATTATCCAGTGGCATGGTTTTGCTTAAACTCACAATATCTCTAAACCCTTTTAGGTAAAGATAATCTTTAGTGAATCCACCACCACGGTACACGCGAGTCGTTAAGGTAAACGCATCATCATTGCTTACACCATATTGGTGAACCAATGTCTGATAGGTACTGGTGAACTCTCTTTGCTGTAGCATCAAGTTAACGGCAATAACCCTAAGTGCCAAGATCTTCAATCGACTTAGCGTCAGGTTACCCGAACAGTATTCACTGTAAATGGCTAAGCCTTCTTGAGCTTGAGTGTTACCCGTTAGGCCTAATGAGAACACCTTCAGATCTTGGCGCTTAGCATTCACAGTCGTCAACATATGCACGCCTAACTCATGATAAGCAAATGCCACTAACTCTTTGGCTGTAAACACGGCATCTTTGTTGATCAGTAAGCTGCCTTTATCATTATCAACCATGGCTTTAGCAACGATTCGAGAAGACAGCTCTATTTTACAATTAAAGCCCCATTCGTTAGCTTTAACCCGGAAATAATCAACTGCATACTCTGCCGAATGTAACTCAGTTTCCTCTTCACCTTCAATCATAGGTGCACGCAGAATAAACTCAGCATTAGCCAAATCATTCTTATCGGGCTCACCATAGTATTTCAATGAGTTGTAAACAAAGTTATCACTGCCAATCGAAGAAATAAGCTCAATCTTCGTCGCCAAGTTATCGATAACATGGCGATATAGCTGTTGAATATCGGCATCCATTACACCTTCAACAGGAAGCTTATACAGCTGCTCCCTGAATTGATAAGGATTAATATTCAACTGCTTATAATTAAATTCAGGCGCAACAAGCCCTTTCTTACTAAAGAACTTCTTCCGTTCACTGCCAATATTAACTGGGTTAATAAATTTCAGTGTCTCTACACTTCGACAAAGCGAATATAACTGCTTGTCCAAGTTAAGAATGTCAGGTGCCAATGAAGAGGAAAGCAGATCCACATTTCTCACTTTTTTACGCTTACCAAAGCGACGCATAAAGTGAGCGGCAGTTTCTGAAATAGCGTGTTTAACACCCGCCTTTAACTCTTCAAGAACAAGGGGATACACCTCTCCTTTGCTCTCATCCATGAACACCTTCTTCACCTCAACAGGTAACACCAATGTATTGTCGAAGTGAGCGTTAATGTGAGCAATTAGATAACCGCGTCCCTGAAAGACTTCATCAGTCGCCGCCCTAACATCTAAGTTAGGCAGGGTTATCTTATTTAACTCGCATTCAAAATGCTGGCAGATCGAGCCCCATCGCTCAACATCAATCTGACCTGAGCCGATATTAAACGTCGGCGTGTCCTTTTCAATCCGTTGATGATTGTATGAGTGCATATCGAAAATGATGCTGTTATTAAACATCATCTCTAATCGCGTAATAATGGCTTCCAGCACATTATAAAATGACTCATGCTTAGCATGGCTAAACGCCCTTTGCTTAGGCGATAAGGGCTTATCCCAAACTTGCTTATTCCATGCCGTTTTATAATAAGTCGACAAGGTTTTTGCACGATTGAGATCATATTCAAAGCGTGAGTCATTACCGATCAAGACGATAGGAAATGAAGAGACCAACTCATCGGTATAAGGGTCTTCTTCATAAAACCGTTCATCTTTGCTCAGCAAAAAAGCTTTTTTGAGATCATCTCTTAATCTGTGACCGTTATGAATCGCGGTACAGACCATAGGGGAGTACTCGTCGATTTTGACGATGAATGCACCGCCCTCAACTTCAGCTTGAAAGCACTCACCCTTTTTGATTAACTCAATACACTCAAATTCAGATAACGTGAGCATCGTCAATCGCCTTTCTGAATTCAGTCTTACGCTGACTTAGCACTTCTTTAGCGTTAACAACGCTTTCAACGAAGTCGATAACCTTCTTTTGCAGCTTAACGTTATTCAGTTTGTTAATACGCATGATCCCACCGGGGCTCTGTACGTTCACTTCAATCAACTTCTCACTGATAACATCAATACCAACAAAGAACAGACCATCTCTGACCAATTTAGGACCGATGTGCTTACACAAGGCTTTCTCATTCTTGGTCAAAACATGCTTAACAACACTGCCACCAGCATGGATGTTTGAGCGCACTTCGTTTTGTGCAGGGATACGCTTCATAGCGCCAATAGGCTCACCATTTAGCATGAGAATACGCACATCACCAGCATCAGCACCCTCTACATATTCTTGTAGAATAACGTAGTTGCCGCCCTTGCCACTGTTGATGTAAAACTCAAGTAAAGAGTGGAAACTCTTCTGAGCGTGCTTTTCAACTAAGATCACGCCCTGACCACCATAACCATCGAGTGGCTTCATGATCATCTTGTCAGTTTTAGATTCTCTTAGTACTTCTTCTAAGTACTCAGGGGTTTTAGAAACATGAGTAACAGGAATAAATGCGTTAGTTGGATCGTCAAATGAAGCGGTATACAGCTTATTATTAGCAATACGTAAACCGTCAATATCATTCATGATGAACACTTCATCGCGAACTGAATCTAAAAAGTTAAGCGCGATTGGATTTAAAGGCGGATTAGCACGCATGATAATGGTGTCAAAACCCGCTAACGGCAAACGTGACTTTTTAAACACTGCTCTTTTGTAAAAAGAGACGATGTTATTCGGCACAGCTTCATCTTTGCTGAATATTTGACAAAAAGCACTCGCCTCAGAATCTCTCATGGTTAAGTTATCTGGCGTAGTCAGCGCAACAGTATGGCCTCGAGATACACACTCATGGATCATTCTTAAGGTTGAGTCTGTTTCAGGCTCAACACTGCTCCATGGATACATCAGAAATAAAATGTTCATTACAAATTCCTTTGATAGCGAATGCTCTAACGATCTTTGCCACATAAAGGCTTAGTGAGTAACTAGAGGATTCAAATACATTACATAGTGATTGAGATCTCAAAAAATAGGAGACTGAAACAATCGGATTTTAATTAGATTTAGCTAACGCAGGGCTAGATAAGGCCGCGTAATTTACACCAAAACATTAACTTAAAATACTTATAAATTAATGCGTAACTAGATAAAAAAAATAACCCTGTAACTACATGTATTAAATACAAAAAAACCGTGATACAAATGTACAACAAACATTAATCTTTGGAGAACTTCAATAAACACCACCCATTAATACGACTCATTCGAATTAGCGTGCCGTGATTCAAGGCTCAACAAAATTGAACTCTCAGGGATGAAAGGGTAAAATTGCACAACATTCGTCCCAACTTCCTGCCCTCATAGCTTAACGCTGTTTAGGCTAAAAAAACTATAGATAATACCATGCTCTCCTCTGAAAACTGTTTTACCCATTTTAAAGAGTCTATCGACGATCTAGCCTTACCTGAACATTTCACTTTTCCTTTTTATTACGAACCTCATCCCTTATGTTTAGTGGCGGTAAAAGAGCTCCAAACACACCTGAATACACAAACACAATGGCAGCATAATTTCGGTCATACAGGCGATGAAGACTCAGCGATTGGTAAAATGTTCGGGGTTTTAGTGGTGCAGAATAGTCTTGGCGAAATAGGCTATTTATCTGCATTTTCAGGAAAAGTTGCCGACCAGAATCTGCTACCTAATTTCGTTCCGCCAGTATTTGATATGCTGACTCAAGACAGCTTTTTTCTCGCTGGGCAGAAAAAGATAAACGCCATCACTGAACAAATTAATCAGCTAAGCGCCAATCCACAAATTGCGCAACTCCAGACTCACTTATCCAAAACTCTCAATACCGCAGAGATTCAAATAGAAGCTCAAAGACAGAGCGTCATTGAGGGGCGAAAGACACGCAAAGTACGCAGAACAGCCGCTAAGGCTGAACTTAATGAAGCGCAATTGATTGCGTTACAGTTAGAACTGAGTAAAGAGAGTGTGCACGATAAAAATCAACTAAAGGCACTGACTCTTCACTGCAACGAACAGATTGATTTGGCAAAGCAACAGTTAAGCCAATTAACTGATGCAATCGAACAGCTAAAAAGTCAGCGCAAAGCCTCGTCAGCGGCTCTACAGCAAGCATTATTTGAACAATACCAGTTCTTAAACATCTTGGGCGAAAGAAAAAACTTAGCGGAGATTTTCAAGGGAACAGTTCACCAAACCCCACCGGCAGGTTCTGGCGAATGCGCAGCCCCAAAATTGTTACACTACGCCTTTAAACAGGGCTTAACACCCATAGCTATCGCCGAATTCTGGTGGGGAAGCTCTCCTAAATCAGAAATCAGACAACATAAGAATTTTTATGCCGCCTGTCAGGGAAAGTGCAAACCGATTTTAGGCCATATGCTTGCAGGAATGACCTTAGATGAAGATCCATTACTGACCAACCCTGCGATTGGCAAAACCATCGACATCATCTATCAAGACAGTGAGATGGCCATCATCAACAAACCGCCTGAGTTTCTGTCGGTACCAGGAAAAAACATTCAAGATTGTGTGTATTCACGCATGAAGCAGCAATTCCCTAACGCCACAGGCCCCCTTATTGTTCATCGACTTGATATGTCGACATCGGGATTGATGGTCATCGCCTTAACCAAAGAAGCCAACAAAAGCCTGCAGGCACAATTTATCGCTCGCACGATTAAAAAACGCTATGTCGCGCTACTGTCGGGTTTGCTTGAACAAGACGAAGGAATTATCAACCTGCCCATGCGCGGTGATTTCGACGACAGACCTAGACAGTTAGTCTGCTTTGAACATGGCAAACCCGCTGAAACTAAGTGGCAAGTTATTTGCCGTAAAGATGGCAAAACTAAGGTATATCTATCCCCTAAAACAGGACGAACTCATCAACTTAGAGTCCATAGTGCCCATGTTCAGGGATTAAACATGCCGATAATCGGTGACGATTTATATGGTATTAAAGCCAATAGATTACACTTACACGCTGAACTCTTAGTACTCAACCACCCTAGCACCAAAGAGTTAATGACCTTTAGCGTTGAAGCCGAATTCTAAAATTGAACGAAGAGATGCTGTAGCAAAAAAGCATCTCCCCTTCCACGATAAACGTGTATTGCCATAATCCACGTTTATCGATTTATTCTCGTTTCATTGTCGTTTTTTTATTTTTTACTATTCTAGCCATCACGCATATTGTTACTCTGATGTTACCAACAGACAGAATTGAGTAACCATGAAGACATTAATCACTCCACTCCTCTTTTTACTTTGCTTTTTCTCCCTTCAAGGCGTGGCAGAAGTACTGCCTTTAGAACACTTTGCCAAACCAGCTCAATTCTCTAACATCAAACTTTCCCCTAACGGTGAATACTTTGCTGCAACGGTACCCAAAGAGGACACCAATGTTTTGATTGTCGTTGAACGCAAGAGTAAAAAAAGATTAATAGCCTACGGCTTTGGCCATAAAGAGTACATTGGAGACTTTTATTGGGGCAATAATGAACGTCTGGTCTACACCAAACAGTATGAGGTTCAAGGTAGAGAGAGAAAGTTCTATAGAGGTGAGATATTTGCCGCCAATATAGATGGTAGCAAACGAACTCAATTATACGGTTATAGCCAACAAGGAAAATCAGCGTCTAAACGCGGTGAAAATGCTTGGGGCTATATCGCCCAGATGCTCACCAATGATGACAAACATATTCTTATTCTCTCATCAAAATGGAACACCGACAGAGACTCATCAGATAAAATTTATAAGGTAAACATCTACAACAAAAAAAGAACCCGAATTGCGACAACACCAATGGGGAACATAAGCGTAGTCACCAATATTGATGGCATTCCCGTTATCGCCAAAGGTAAAAATAGTGAGGGTGAAACTAAACGGTTTTTCTACACTAACGGCAAGTGGCTAGAGATCAGTAAAAAAGACCCCCTTTCAGATTACTCATATAAGTCATTAAGCAATGACGGCAAACTTCTTTATATGAGCAAAGCGGTAAATGGCGGTACTTCAGGCTTATATCAATATAACTTCGACACCAAAGAGATTGCATTACTTTTTAATCACCCAGATGTAGATATCAACGCCTATGTCCGCTCACCAGATAGCAGAAATATTGTTGCCGTTGAAACCATGATGGACGGCATGCAATACCATTATTTAGATGATTCGCATTTTAGTAAGATTCATCAACAAATCTCAGCCAGTTTCCCAGATGCAGACATCAGTATCAGAGCTAACAGCATCGATGATGAAGAGATGATAGTGAAAGTCATCACAGATAAAAACCCAGGTGATTTTTATCTGTATAACCAAAAGAAGAATACGATAAATTATCTGTTAAGCGCGAAACCTTGGATCTATCCAGAGCAGATGAAAGCAAGAAAACTTATTCATTTCAACGCCCGTGACGGTCAGAAAATCTATGGCTATTTAACGCTACCTAAAGCCAATGAGACTCCGCACCCACTCATAGTTGATGTTCACGGCGGCCCATATGGACCGCAAGATAAATGGCACTATAACTCGAGCGCTCAAATGTGGGCTAATAATGGGTTTGCCGTACTACAAATAAACTTCAGAGGTTCTGGTGGCTATGGCAAAGACTTCAAAAAAGTCGCCTATTTAAAGCGCAGTACTTTGATTCAGGAAGACATTATAGACGGTACTAAATGGGCATTAGCCTTAAAGAATATCAGCGATGATAAAGTCTGTATTACTGGTGGCAGTTTTGGTGGTTACGCCTCTTTAATGTCCCCCCTTATCGAACCTGAACTCTACAAGTGCGCAATCCCAATGTATGGCGCTTATGACCTTCTTTATCAAATGAAAAATGCTGACTACATGGACGGTAGCTCTGTCTCAATAGGCGCAATGGAAAAATATGGTGATAATGAAGATCACTGGCGTAAAGAGTCGCCACTGACTTATATCGACAAACTACAAACACCCTTAATGATCGTCACAGGTGGCAGAGACAAACGCGTCCCCCCACAGAGTGCTTTTAACCTTCAAGAGGCACTCGATGAACGTAACATCAGCTATGAGTGGCTTTATAAACCAAAAGAGGGGCATGGATTCGTCAATATCGAGAATAAGATTGAGCTCTACCAAAAGAGTCTGGCCTTTGCACGTAAACATATGCAGTAATCGCGAACCAACCGGCAAGAAGCATGTTTAATTGGTATAAATCGTGGTGGGAACAAAAACCGACTCAAAGTAAAAGGTAGATAAAACCCCGACTCCTCCCTTTAATAAGGCGGGAGTCATTATGTTGTCTAGCTCCCAAATCTCAGCGTAAAAGATGTCCAGTAAATCTGTATTCCATTACTATCTGCTACTTTTTTTAAATATCGGGTCACCAGTAGTATGAAAGCTGTTTCCATCGCCACTGTTTTGCTATTAACGTTAGGCTTAAACGGATGTATCACCTTCCCAACAGATGAGTCTAACCAAGTCAACGTTCTCTGGGATGTGTCAGAGTCTATAAGCCAATGTGAGCATAAGGGAACAGTCATAGGCTCTCAAGGTCACTTTTACGATTACTGGCTCCATGCTGACCGAGATATGGTATGGGGAACACTCAATGAGATGCGCATTAAAGCCGCATTGCTTGGCGCTGATACAATCTATCTATATCGACCTTTAGGGTTCACCGGCTCTGTGACCATGATGGCTAATGCTTATAAATGTATCAACATCCAAAAAACAACAACAGAAAATGCAGGTAGTTAATACCTGAGGTTGCCTCCTTTGGTTTATAGCTAAGTCACTTGAAAATGCAGAATAAATAGCATTTATTCCCACTATAAGTGAGGCTTTTAGTTATTTAGCTGTCGAAATGATATATTTGAAGCTTGCAAGATTTGCGGTTAGCATAGCGGGAACTGTTAATTTTTTGACCTATTTAAAGGGGATTTTATGTTAGGTGAAAACCACTCTCTTATCCACGAGTTTCCCGAGTACAAAGATCTCATTGTGATGCTTTCCCAAAGCAATGAATCTTTTGCAAAACAAACCAAAAAATACAATGCGCTTGATAAAGAGATTCGAGAACTCGAATTAAATGGCGCTCCCATTGATGATGAAGCGATGCATCAATTAAAACATGACAGGGCAGTATTAAAAGATGCTTTGTACCAGTGTCTAGTCGCTGAAAAACAGTAACACTGTACTTTAGTCCAAAATTGTAAAACGGTTTATTCAATATGAGTCATATTACTCTGGCTCATATTATATTTTATATAAACACGCTATCAAAAATTGCCTCCCTGAAACACAAACCAAATTGATTCAGTGTTTAGCTAGGCTAAACACTGAAAAGTCGACACTCTAAGTGCACTACATAATAAGAGCGGTTAATATGCCTTTATCACGACTTCACCAAGCTACCTCTCATAAAACTAAAGACCTTTTCATAAATATAAACCCTGCACAGATCGCAGGGTTTAGAGTTAATTTATACAATAACGAATAAAAAATCGTTTACTGACCAAACAAACTGTCAGGATTAATCAACACCGCCCGATAATGTGGCATATTTCCTTTATCAGACAAAATATCAATCTCAACTTTCACCTCTTTCGTTTCATAGTCAATTTCGTTAATTTTACCTATGGTTGGCTTTCCAGATTCATACATATGAACTGAACCACCGAACCCAAACATGGTATTTTTGTCAGCCATATACTCCACATTAGAGGTAATCGGCGAATACCAATCATAACCCCGATCTTTACCGTACTCCCATATTTGCTGCGCCGTCATGTTGGATTCATCTATTTCATACTCAACATAACGAGTATATTTGTCTGTCGGTAAAGCAGGTTGGGTATAGTGACGGCCATCACCATTATCCAACACAGTCAAAGCGCCAGTCTTGTTGTTCAGCCAAGCTGTGTGTTGAGTATAGGTAAAGTCAAAGTCACCATCACAAACCCCACGCTCATTACAATTGATTAGCTTTCCTTCACCATCAACCGGCTTCAATAATTTCTTAGAAAGTGCTTCGTTCCAGCCAATTGAAGGTGACAGTATCCATTTCACTTCCTTGTTACGGGTGATTTTGGCAACGCCCTGATGACGGAAAGACAAAATAATGGAATCATCTTTAGGGTCGTATTCAATAGAGTTCACATGTGCCCAGTTACGGCCGGCAACGACACCTGGAACGTCGCCGTAAGGAGCATTGATTTCCATCTTGCCAGTCTTGCCTTTTAACGCCATATCAACGTTTAAGCAGACTGCTCCCATATCCAGAGCCTCTAACAAAGCATCACGGTAAGGATCCATAATTTCAGCCAGATTCCAAACATCGACCAAATTACCATGCTCATCAATCTGTAAAATATGATCACGGACCGTATGTACAACATCACCCATAGAGTTAACATAATTAGCCTTGGCCGCACGAACTAATGAGTGACCATTTGGCATAATATTATGTTCATGGGATGCATCGATATAGCCCCTTGGCAAACGGCGGCTTTTTACCTTACCCAGCATATCAAAAGTGCCGTAGTGCTGACCTTGTACAAAAGTCATTTCACCGAAACCATTGTCATGCAGCCCCATCAGATCACCGCGTTTGTTAATATCAATATCTTTACCGTCATATACTGCATCCTGATCCAACCACCATCGAATCTCACCCTGAGTATCAACTATGTAAGTAAACGGCGCATTTTCAAAAGGTAAAGACCCCATGGCTGGAGTTGCATCAAACATGCCTGAATCCTTGCCTTTTTGTCCTGACCAATGGATATCTGATCCCTGTTGAATGTAGGTGTGGCTGTTAACCAAATAGAGACGATCTTCAAATCCCTTAGCAACCTTTTTAACTTTAACTTGCTGCAATGGTGTAATGTTCCGGTTATCAATATATTCATTAACCACCGAACCAGTAATAACAGAATAGCTTTCCTTAATCTTTTTACCCTTAAGCAGATATTCAACCGTCACTTTATTTTTGTGATCAGGATACAACCCAAAGACAGGAATACCATCATGGGTATTGATAGTCCGCTGTCCCACGGCATATGAAATATCTACACCATTGGTGCCTTTACCATGTACCGTCACGCTCACATCAGTTGGCCGCTTGCTGGCTAAATCCAACAACGCAGTTAACGGTGTATTCCCATAAGGATTTACCCAAATGGCTCCCAAATATCCCGCTGGAGGCGCAGGTTTAAAACCTGCTGCTTCAGCATCATTTCCGGCCATAATTCCCAAGCTAAGGCAAGCCATTATAGATAAAGCTAATATGTTTTTTTTCATATAATACCTAACAGAAAAGTAATTGGTAAATCAATATTACTGAAGTATATACATAGTATTTAAATATATATCAAAAATACTTCATCATAACTTTTTAATTAAATTAGCTAATAGATAACCGCAATTAACGATTACTCTATAATTAACTAAATAACACAATAAAAAATATGTATTAATTTATTTCGAATTTTCTCAGAATGCATACCGCATAGAAAAAGTTAAGAACTCACCATTCTCACCAAAGCCCGACATGTTGTATTTCTTGGTTGCTTCTATCGCCACGGTGAAATTTTTAGTCACATGAGCATTGACCACTAGGTTAAGGTTATAAGAGTAATCATCCATCGATAATGACTTGGTAAGATACTCGTTATCGTAACCACCAAAGTAGTCGCCGATAAAGGTAAAGCTTAGAGGCAATTTCATCTCGAATCGTTTACTAATATCCACACCAGCAATGTAACCATTAAAGCCTGAGAACTGTGAAGAACCATCACCATTAACCGCTTCATAGGGCTTCATGTGAATAAGGTTGTAATACTGTACAGCCGCTCTCGGACGTATGGTAAAACCGCCTAGTTCAAGATCGTAGGAAACACCGACAAACATTTCGTTTTCGATAATAGTGGGCTGAGCAATATTGAAGTTTTGTAACCAAACATTAAGTCCTTTTTCTTCACCTATATTAAGATGTGCATCAAAGACGGTTCTAACAGTAGAGAAGGAATCTTTACCTTTTGCGTGATCGTCATTTTCACCACTCAGGAAATAATCATCTAACTCAACAACAGCAACAAACTCCCCCCAGGAAGCAGTTGTAGCATTGACATACCCAAGCCAAAATCTATCATATTTAGCTGCATTTTCCTCCATTGTCTTGCCAACATTCATATCATAGTTGACTGAAACAATACTCTTATTCACATATACTTCCGCATTAACACCACAAGCCCCCATTGCAATAGCTAACCCACAAAAAGCCTTCAAAGGTAATTTCATTATTCATTTTCCTGATTTAATAGTTATGTTTGCACAAAATATCTAATTTACAACGAAGATATAATTGTACATATAGAAATCACTTTTATTGAACTGAGTCACTATAAATTAAGTAAACTAATTATTACTGAAACGATGTGATTACAACAATAAATTTCATGTAATATATTTACAGTTAAATAAACACTAATCTTCGCACTCAAAAAACAGTAATAAATTTATCGAAAATACAAGCGAGACGTCACTGTACTACCTAATTAAAAATGCCAATATCCACATGAAGAAAACAATCATTAATAATGCGTAACCAAAACAAAACATCAAGAGGAAACTATGAAATACATAACTATTCTGGCTTCAACATTACTTCTTTCATTTTCTGTAAATGCGAATTTCACCGAAAATGTTGAATACCAAATTCTTCCATCCGAAGCACAATTTAACGCACCAAATTCTGTAATAAAAATATATTCCATTAACTGTCCATTTTGCTATAAATATGAAAATGCTGGAATTCCTAACCATGAAATCTTACCAGACGGGATCGAAATGGATCAATTCCATATAACATCTAAACCTCCATTTGGTCTTGAAAAAAGTCAGGCTTTAGCTATTGCATTAGTTAAATCAGAAGCTGATTTTAAAAAAGTCAAAGCTGCTTATTATGATATGTATCATGTCAAAAAGAAAAAATTCACCTCTTCTGATGAAACTATCGCTTTAGCGTTGCCATTATTGAAAATGTCAAAGAATGAGTTTTTAAACGCTAGCCATAAACCTGATGTTAAGTCATTGATAAAAAAATGGGATCAAGGAAATGAGGTTGCAAAAATTCAAGGGATACCAGCGATTACAGTAAACGGGAAATATTTAATTAATACTAAATCGATCACTAGTATGGATATGCTGAAATCTTTAATCTCAGATCTTAGTCAAAAATAGGGTACACTAATGTCTTTAATTAAATCATTAATGAACGACCTAAAAATTGCTCCATTAGGTACTTTGGAACATTTACAACAGAACCGCCCTATATGGACTGTAATGATCTGTAGTGCTATGTTCCTTATTTTAAGTGCCATATTTTACTTTCAACTTTTTTTAGAAATGGATCCTTGTGAGCTTTGTGTTTATATACGCTTCAGTCAGTGCTGCATCGTTATAGCTGG
>SAMEA5043660__coassemble_570_pt1 | contig 12780 bp, 10 predicted proteins | sample SAMEA5043660__metabat2_high_PE_003 | metagenome-assembled genome bin SAMEA5043660 (sample SAMEA5043660) | Gadus morhua | reverse complement strand
TAAGAATAATGGCAGGACTCAATAAAGTCGTTGGAAGTTATGAAGAGGCGCTCGCAGGCCTAAGCAATGATATGACCGTCATGGTGGGCGGATTTGGTCTTTGTGGTATTCCTGAAGGCCTTATTGGTCAGATGGTCAAAACCGGTGTAACAGGACTGACCGCTATCTCTAATAATGCAGGTGTTGATGACTTTGGTCTCGGACTGCTGCTAAAAACCCGCCAAATCGATACCATGATCGCCTCTTATGTGGGTGAAAATGCCACCTTTGAGCAGCAGATGCTCTCTGGCGTATTAAATGTCATCTTGACCCCTCAAGGCACACTGGCTGAAAAAATTCGAGCTGGCGGTGCGGGTATTCCCGCATTTTTCACCGCAACAGGCTACGGCACCCCCGTTGCTGACGGTAAAGAAACCCGCGAAATCGACGGACGTCACTATGTACTAGAGCCAGCTTTAACAGCAGACTTTGCTTTAGTCCGCGCTTGGAAAGCTGACACCATGGGCAATTTGGTTTTCCGTAAAACCGCCGCTAACTTTAACCCTATGATGGCGACCGCCGGTAAGATTACGGTCGTAGAAGCAGAGCATATTGTAGAACCCGGTGAGTTAGACCCAGATCATATCCACACACCAGGGATCTACGTCAACCGCGTGATCCAAGGAACGTTCGAGAAACGTATCGAACAACGCACCGTAAAAGCATCTGCATAAGGGAGGCAAACATCATGGCATTATCAAGAGAACAACTCGCACAACGTGTAGCCCAAGAACTTAGAGATGGTTACTACGTCAACCTTGGCATCGGCATTCCAACGCTCGTAGCAAACTACATCCCTCAAGGGATTGAAGTGATGCTGCAATCTGAAAATGGTTTATTAGGCATGGGAGAGTTCCCTACAGAAGAGACCATAGATGCCGATCTCATCAACGCAGGTAAGCAAACCGTAACAGCCGTCCCCGGCGCATCATTTTTCTCATCGGCAGAAAGCTTTGCCATGATCCGCGGTGGACATGTCGATCTGACCGTACTGGGAGCTTTTGAGGTGGATGAGCAAGGCTCTATCGCCTCTTGGATGATCCCCGGCAAGCTGATTAAAGGCATGGGCGGCGCAATGGATTTGGTCGCTGGCGCCGATAATATCATCGTCACCATGATGCATGCAGACAAGAAAGGTAACTCTAAACTCCTGACTAAATGCGAACTGCCATTAACCGGCTTTGGTTGCATCAAACGTGTACTGACCGACTTGGCCTTTATGGAGATTAAAGATGGCGAGTTTCATCTGCTAGAGCGTGCGCCTGGAGTTAGTGTTGAGGAAATTGTATCGAAAACTGCCGGTACATTGATTGTCCCTGACTATGTACCTGAGATGCGCTTTTAATCTCAAATCGATCGACACCAATTATTCACTTAACAAACGTCCTCGAGTTCTAACTTGACGGACGTTTGTTATATGACACTTTCATTTAGACAACCTACCTAACACCAACAAACATCTAAAAATGCTCACGTTAAAAACAACACAACAACAAACTAAATGAAAATGTATTCAGACCTCTCATTTTATCAAAGCCAGCTTGTTTAGCCTTCAAGCCAACGGTACCGTGCGCGCATCATTTGTAATTAACATAGTTGAATTGTGAAATTAAATAAGAATCAGCAAGGTTTTACCTTAATTGAATTAGTCATTGTTATCATCATTTTGGGCATATTAAGTGTCACTGCCACGTCCAAGTTCCTCTCACTGTCCAGTGAAGCTCAAGCATCGAGCGTACACGATCTTGCGGGATCGATTGCATCAATAAATCAAAGTGTACACAGCAAAACCCAGATAGATGGTATTGCGGATAAACGAAAATGCAGTGGTTCATGTAACGGCCACCCTAATTGGGATAGCACACTCGGGTACTTTTACATAGACGCCTCTGGTACAAGGCTCTATGTTGCTAACGGTTACCCTAAGTCACCATTAAGCACATCACCAGGTTCAATCCCTAGTGAGAACTACAGAAAGGTCATGGGTTTATCTGATGATGATTTTGTATTTGGTCGCGGTTTCAATTCTTCATTGGCTATTGTGCCCAAAAAATTTGAGAACAAATTAGCGGAAATAACAATAGGAGATTTCAAATGCCATGTTGAATATAGCAGTCCAATCGGCTTATCGACCTATTTCGTCAAAGCCTTTACCGACAACTGCTAATTTTTTAAAATAAACTCAGCCGCTGCATTTAAACTGGGGTCATTAGGATCTGAGATATTAGTGACCCAGACAATCTCTCCAGCTCGGTTAATAAATACCGTTGTTGGTGTCCCCGGAACCCCATAGCTTTTTGCTGCACTCTCACCATTAATTAAGGTTGGAAAGTGTATACCACGTTTTTTAAGCATCTCATCTGGCATCGCTCCATCATCTTCATTAAAGCTAATACCCAGCACTTGCAGATCAGTATCTTTATAGTCCTTAGCAATACTGTCTAGCCCCGGCTGAAGTTTCTTACAGTATGGACACCAGGTTGCCCAAAAATGCAGAATGAGCGGCTTACCTTTATACTCAGCTAAAGTATGCACCTTCCCTTGAGGATCCGGTAGGCTAAAGTCGGGAGCCATGTTTAACATTTCCATCGCTTGGCTTGTTCCACTTAATAAAATCAACAGCATCACACTTTTCAACAGTTTCATCATTCTCTTCTCTCGTTCATATTTAATTACCTCATATTAAAAATAGACCGAATAACTTGAATTTATTATTCAATTTTTACGGTCTAAGATAATTAATAGCAAAAGTAAAGAAATGAACAAAAGGAGATACTATGAGATTTAGTATTAGAGGAGACCAGTCAATCACCGTTTTTCAAATAACGGCTGTCTTTAGTATGATGTTCGCCTTGATTGGCTTTAGTTATAACGTCTGGCGCATGGAGATCACCGAATACAACAGCAATATGCGCTCGGCCAGTTTCGAATTACTGCTACAACTTTCTGAGCTTGAAGCCATTGTTTATGCCGCACACTACGACCAAAATACGATTGAAGGCAACCCAAGAAAAGGCTGGATAAAGGTCAATCTGATTGCCGACTTAAGCATGATAGCTGAACCAGAGGTTTCTACATCAGCTAATGCACTGAAAATGCAGTGGCAAGAGAGCTGGCAAGCGCTCAGTGGCTCTGAAACAAGTGCCATGAACATGGTGGAGGCGATTGATCACACACGTGATGAGGTGAGATATTTACTGTCTCAATTAAATTAATCATGCTTGATGTGATATAAAAAAGCACCAAGGTACGTTAGCCCTCAGTGCTCTCTTTATTCGACATTAATATTCACGCTTTAGGTTAGCGCTGCCGCCTTAATCGCACAACTTAATCCCACAAGAATTCACGGAAGTGTTTACGACAGACTGACTCATAACTTTCATTGCCACCAATCGCGACCTGTTCACCTTCTCGCATCGGTTTGCCATTACCATCGAGACGCACCACCATATTGGCCTTTCGACCACAGTGACAGATGGTTTTAAGCTCAACGAGTTTATCCGACCAAGCCAACAAATATTGACTACCTGTAAAGAGCTCACCCTGAAAGTCGGTTTTAAGCCCATAGCACAGCACTGGAATATCTAAAACATCCACCACATACGTGAGCTGCTTTACCTGCTCTTTACTTAAAAACTGAGCTTCATCAATCAATATGCAGTGCATGCGCTGTTCTTGGTGAACATTACCAATCATGGTCGCCAGATTATCGCCACTACCAAATACTTGCGCGTCGGTTTCAATACCAATTCTTGATGCGACTTTACCCACTCCATATCTGTCATCAATGGATGCTGTCATCACTAAGGTATTCATACCGCGTTCGCGATAGTTATAAGAAGACTGCAATAAAGAGGTCGATTTACCCGCGTTCATGGCTGAGTAATAAAAATAAAGTTGCGCCAAACTCGTATTCCTTAATTAAATAGTTCCCGCTAGTTTACCACCATCACCGCATCAATATAACTAATCATAGATTGGTATTACTTAAGTTCAGACACAAAAAAGCCGCTCATCGAGCGGCTTTTTTAAGAATAATTAAACCGCTCTGCGATTCACCTTAATTTTAAGTCCGATAACGGTTAGCACGAACAGCACACTACACGAAATAAATCCTGCAAGTATCGATTCAGTAAAGCCTAAAACCGTATAACCCACCAAGCTAATCACTGCAACGATGAGTGCATAAGGCAACTGCGTCATAACATGGTCCATGTGATGACAGTTAGCCCCAGTTGACGATAGGATTGTCGTATCAGAGATTGGTGAACAATGGTCCCCAAATACCGCGCCAGCAAGCACTGATGCAAGCATAGGCAACATCATATTCGTGTGAGTCCCCATGGCCATATCGGCAGCAATAGGTAACATGATACCAAACGTACCCCAGCTTGTGCCTGTAGAGAACGCCGTGAAACCAGCGAGGACAAACAAGACTGCTGGAAGCAGAGCAAACGGAATATTACCGGTCGCTAGACTCGCCATGTACTTACCTGTTTCCATCTGGCCTATCACACCTGCAATTGTCCAAGCGAACAACAGGATATAGATAGCAGGCAGCATAGAGCGTGCGCCAGTGATGATCCCTTTGAGAATGTATGACTTATCTAACCCTTGGCTAATCACTAAAATTAACGTTGCAGCGAAACCAATTGCGGCGCCGAAGAAAAGAGAAGAAGCCACATCGGTATTTTCAAACGCACCAATCAGTGAAAACTCGAGTCCTTTAGTGGCCAAAACATCTCCGCCACTCGTGACCATGAAATATAAGGTGGCAAATACAAGTACGGAAATCGGTAAGAACAAGCCTAAGATTTTACCATTATCCGCTTCTGGCAGATCTGAGTTAGCTCCAGGTGGTAAACCTTTAGACTCATCATATAGATGACCTTTTTGCGCATTAAGCTCTTGTTGGCGCATTGGGCCAATATCGAGTCCCATAAAAGAAACACAAAGCAGCAATAGCAGAGCAAAAATGGCATAGAAGTTCATCGGGATCATCTGAATAAACACACTCAAATGACCAGAATCAGCAAAGCCATGAGCCGTTAAGATGCCACCGATTAAGGCAATAATATATGCGCCCCAACTCGAAACAGGAGAGATAACACAAATGGGTGCTGCGGTTGAATCAAGCAAGTAGGCAAGTTTACAGCGGGAGATGTAATATCTGTCAGTCAAAGGTCTCGCGACACTGCCGACAACCAAACTGTTAAAGTAATCATCAATAAAGACAACGCAACCTAAGAACATGGTCAGTAGCTTGGCATCACGTTTATTGCGTATCTTGGTTCTTGCCCAATCGGCAAATGCTTTAGCGGCACCACTGACCGTAATAAGCGCGGTGATCATGCCCAATACAACAAGGAAACCTAACAAATAGAGGTTCCAGCTATTGAGTGCGCCATCGGCCCAAAAAAGCCCTGTCACTTGTTGAGTTAAGTACTGGCCTGAATTGACGGCAGAAAAATCTGAAATCAACACAGCACCAATCACAATGCCCACTCCCAAAGAGAGCAGCACACGGCGCGTCACTATTGCCAGAATAATTGCAACCACAGGAGGTAGCAAAGATAGAGCCGAATCGGCGTAACTTAAAGTTATCATTTATTTTTTAATCTTCGTTTAAGTACGAATGGAGGCCGACTGAACTGGTGGGAATAGCTAGAGATGCATTTTATCAATACACATCGGATACACCTGTCCTATCAGTAGCGCTCCATAGTAATACCATATGTTAAAAGGTATAAATCTTCTTATCGTCAAGATAAGAAATACTATGGCAGTGCTGCACCTATTCGATGGCAGCCCCAGCAGTAAGCCGTGATGTGCATTTACTACTTCGGCATCAAATCCTTTCATGATAGATAAGCGGAATCACCCTGGCTATCACTACTGATATTTAATGCACCTCTACTTCTCAGGACGTAATTTGAAATGGCTTCAAAAAACGTGAAGGCTATAAAAACATAAGCGGCTTTGGGGATTCTACCCCAAAGCCGCTTATTGTGACCAACATCACGTTCATTTAGTGAAAATTAAAACTACCGCTACGTTAGGTTCACACCAAATATACAATTGAATATTATTTATACTGACTCGGTCAGCTGAGGCACTGCCTCAAACAGATCAGCTTCCAACCCATAATCAGCAACCTGGAAAATAGGTGCTTCAGGATCTTTGTTAATCGCAACGATAACCTTAGAATCCTTCATCCCTGCCAAGTGCTGAATCGCACCAGAGATACCGACAGCGATGTACAAATCTGGAGCAACAATCTTACCGGTTTGACCCACCTGCAGATCGTTAGGCACAAATCCAGCATCCACTGCCGCACGAGAAGCCCCTAATGCGCCGCCGAGCTTATCGGCAAGCTGCTCAAGAATGGCAAAGTTTTCACCACTGCCGAGTCCACGACCACCAGACACGACAATAGAGGCTGCGCCAAGTTCAGGACGCGCAGATTTAGTCAGACTTTGAGAGATAAACTGTGACAACGAATCCGCAACTTTCTCAATTGAAACTGCCGCTGCAGCACCATCGTTACCCACGGCATCAAATGCACTGGTACGAACCGTCATGACTTTCTTATCATCCAAGCTCTGCACTGTCGCTAAGGCATTGCCCGCATAGATTGGACGAATGAAGGTATCTGCACTCACCACTTCAATTACTTCAGAAAGTTGTGCTACATCTAATAACGCCGATACTCTTGGTAATGTGTCTTTACCTTGACTAGAAGCCGCCGCAAGAATGTGCTCATAGTCAGAAGCAACATCGAGAATAAGTTCAGATAAATTGTCAGGTAAATGATTAACGTAGACAGCATTATCTGCAACCAGCACTTGTCTAACACCTGTAAGCTTTTGCGCTGCTTCAACTACAGCTGCACAATCATGGCCTGCCACTAAGACATCGACATCACCGCCAATTGCCTGTGCACAGGCAACAACTTTGGCTGTATCCAGTTTTAAACTGGCATTATCATGTTCTGCTAATACTAAAATCGCCATTAGATCACCTTCGCTTCATTTTTCAACTTTTCAACCAACTCAGCCACTGACGCCACCATCACACCCGCTTTACGCTGAGATGGAGGAGAGACTTTCACAATGTTTTGATGTGATTTCAAGCTAACGCCTAAATCGTCGATAGAGAATGTCTCTAACGGCTTACGCTTGGCTTTCATGATGTTTGGGAGTTTAGCGTAACGAGGCTCGTTCAGACGTAAATCAACAGTGACAACTGCAGGCAGTGACATACTGACACTCTGTAGCCCGCCATCAATTTCGCGAGTTACCGTTAAGGCATCCCCTTCGATTTTCACTTCTGATGCAAACGTTGCCTGAGGCATCTTAGCTAATGCAGCTAGCATTTGACCGGTTTGATTGTTATCACCGTCAATCGACTGCTTACCAAGTAAAATAAGTTGTGCTTGCTCTTTTTCCTGCACGCTATGAAGTAACTTAGCAATCGAGAGAGGCACAAGATCCTCATCGGTTTCAATATGAATGCCTCGGTCTGCGCCAAGTGCCATTGCTGTACGAAGCTGCTCCTGAGAGGCTTTAGGCCCTATAGTAACCACAACCACTTCAGAAGCGATTCCGGCCTCCTTCAAACGAACCGCTTCTTCAACAGCGATCTCACAAAAAGGGTTAATCGCCATCTTCAAGTTTGCAACGTCGACACCAGTATTGTCAGCCTTCACTCTGACCTTTACATTTGCATCAACGACACGCTTAACAGGCACCAATACTTTCATAGGGATTCCTTACTTACGTCATATTTTAGCGGAGTTGAATATAGGTTATCACCTATAACTAAGTAGGTTTACTTTACGTGCTGTTGACGTTAACGTCAATAACACTTCAAACGTGCGTTTGTTTTTCTTTAGATTACGTGACGAAATATGTTACATTTTTTTCATCTTAATAATAAAAAATACAGTTTTATGGCTTATATCTGTATATATACTAATTAATATCAAATTTTATTTGATCCTAGCCGTATTAATTCCTATTATTAGCTATCAAATATATTTTTACTTCACTTCTATTAATTGGACCAATATTATTATGAGCGATTTTCTTGAAATACTAACTCACGGCCGACGTTTTAAGGCTGCTGTAAAAGAACTATCTGTTGAAGAGTTAAATGAATTAGCTGCTAAACTAGAAAAAATCATCACAGAAAGAGCATCTCAAGCTGAAGCAGAAACTGCAGCTATGGCAGAGCGCAATGCTAAGATTGATGAGATCCGCAAACAAATGGAAGCTGTTGGACTGTCAATTGATGACCTAGGTTCTACAGCAGTGAAAGCAGCTCCTAAAAAGCGTGCACCACGTCCAGCTAAATATACTATTGTCGATGTCAATGGCGAGACAGTAACTTGGACTGGTCAAGGCCGTATGCCTACAGTATTTAAAAATGAACTTGATAAAGGCCGTAACATGGATGCCTTCCTAATCTAAGCTTTTATTATCAAGTTAAATAAAAAACCGGCTAAGGCCGGTTTTTTTGTAACTGAACGTTATAAAATTCAAACGCAAATGAAACATTTATTATTTGGTGTTCACATAAAGATTAAGATAACCTCTACCTATGTCTTAGTAACCTTATTTCATCCTTCAAATGCATAACAATATAAAACCGATAATAATAATTACTGCATTCACCTTGGCATACACTAGCAACACAAACGCAAACGACCAACTTACTGATAACACGCCAAAAATCACTGCATTTACCCACGCAACCTTGATGGTGCAACCTGGGGAGCGTATTGAAAATGCCACGCTACTAATCGAAAAGAATAAGATTATTGGTATTGTGAAAAATAACAAGGTTCCTGAACATGCCTATGTTATCAATTTAAATGGTTACACTATCTATCCAGGCTTCACTGATCCCTTTACTGATTACGCTATAGATTTTGCCCCCCCTAAAACAGAGAGCCAGTCTCCGGTTTATGAAATCAAACGAATAGGTGGTAATGCAGAAAATGGCGCTATTCATTCAGAAAAAGAGTGGTTTAACTTTGTTTATCCTAATAAAGAGAAAGCACTTGATTGGGTTGAAAATGGCTTTACCAGCGTGCAGTCAAGCAATCTAGATGGCATATTCCGTGGACGAGGAGTGACATTATCTCTGGCGGATAAGTATGCAAATGAGATTATATACCAAGCCAAAACGAATCATTTCATGGCATTTGACAAGGGCAGCTCACCACAAGATTACCCCGAGTCCCTAATGGGAAGTATGGCCCTTATTCGCCAGACCTTGTCCGATGCGAATTGGTATAGTGAGAATAAAAGTAAATCATTTTCTAAACCTCAAAATACCCTTGTCGAATTTAATAGTGCTTTTGCTAAATTAAGTGACATAAAGAATGAAACTATCATTTTCGATGCTCGTAACTTAAACAATCAACTCAGAGCAGCACAAATGTTAAGTGAGCATAAACTAACAGCTCATTTACTTGGAAATGGCAAAGAGTACGCCCGTATAAATGAATTAAAAACCTTCCCCTATGGCTTAATTCTCCCGCTAAACTTCCCAGCATCCCCAAAAATTGGCGACAATGACATTGAGAGGGAAGTCAGTTTAGCCAGAATGCGCCACTGGGAACGAGCTCCGGGTAACCTCAAAAGCGTCTCGGATGCGAAAATCCCCTTCGCTTTAACCCAACACGGAATTGATGCCAAACTTTTTTGGCCACGACTTAGGCAAGCCATCAGCTCAGGTTTGAGTGAACAAGCGGCTTTAACTGCCCTCACCACTGATGCCGCAGAAATTGCAGGGATTGGTGAGATAAGCGGTCGATTAAAGGCTGGGTTTATGGCTGACCTTGTTATTACCAAAGGAAATATATTTCAGGAGGGGGAGATCCACAGCGTTTGGCTACAGGGAGATGAAAAACAGCTCATTGATCGAAATACCAATTTACTCGATCAAATATTTCAACTTCAAGTCGGTGAACTCACACTTGATCTTGAATTAGATAAAACAGATAAAGATCAATTAACTGGTTTTCTCACCAGTGGTGAACAACAGATTTCCCTGTTTAATCTTAACTATCATGACAGTAGATTAATCTTCAGCGCCGAGATGAGTCAGGCAGGCTTTGAAGGGGTCAATCGTTTTACTTTGTGGTTTGATGAACAAGGTATACATGGGCGCATGCTCGATAATCATAATACCGTCACAACAATAGCTGGACTCCCCACAAAGCAAGTTATCCCTAAACTCATCGCCGAGCTCAAACCCGCAGTAGAATATGTCTCGACATTAACCCAACCGAATGTTGCTTATGGAAGGGAAGCAGCATTAAAGTCGGAAAAACTGCACATCAGTAATGCCACTATCTGGACTTCTGACAAGCAAGGGATTCTCGAACAAAGTGATCTGCTCATTTCACATGGAGAGATAGAGCGTATAGGCCAACAGCTTTCCACCCCATCCGGCTATCAATTTATCGATGCGACCGGCAAGCATATCACTGCAGGGATCATTGATGAGCATTCACATATCGCCATTAATGGCGGCACCAATGAAGGCACAGATGCCATCACCTCAGAGGTGCGTATTGGTGACATCATCAATCCTGACGATATCGCAATTTATCGAGCACTTGCTGGCGGAGTGACCACAGCCCAATTACTACACGGCAGTGCCAACCCCATTGGCGGGCAGGCACAAGTCATTCAGATGAAATGGGGTGAGAATGCAACAGCGCTAAAATACACTCCCGCACCTGCCAGTATCAAATTTGCCTTAGGTGAAAACGTCAAACAGAGTAACTGGGGAGACAACTTCACCAGACGTTTCCCACAGAGTCGAATGGGAGTGAAGTCACTGTTCACCGAAGCGTTTAATGAAGCCCAAGCCTATCAGCAAGCGCTAGATGATTATCAAAAGCTCAGGAGAAGTGAAAAACGTCGCCAAGTGGCACCGCAACCGAACTACCGTTTAGATGCCATCGTCGAAGTGCTAGAGCAAAAACGCGAAGTGCATATTCACTCATATGTACAATCGGAGATTTTAATGTTTCTACGCCTAGCTGAAGCATACCAATTTAAAGTTGGCACCTTCACTCACATTCTCGAAGGCTACAAAGTTGCTGATGAGATGGCCGCACACGGAGCATCCGCATCGACCTTTTCTGATTGGTGGGCATATAAGTTCGAGGTTTATGATGCCATCCCACAAAATACCTGTTTGATGCAAGATAGTGGCGTGTTAACCAGCATCAATTCCGATGACTATGAGATGCAAAGACGTCTAAATCAAGAAGCAGCAAAATCGATTATGTACTGCGACATGTCACCAGAAAACGCGTGGAACATGATCACTATTAATCCTGCAATTCAGTTAGGTATCGATGGGGAATTAGGGTCTATTACCAAAGGGAAACAGGCTGACATCGTACTTTGGGATCACTCTCCCCTGTCTGTATACGCCAAGGTTGAATCTACTTGGATTGAAGGCAAACGCTATTTTGATCGTAGAGTCGACAAACAGATGCAGCAAAAAGTGAGCGAAGAGAGAGCCGCATTGATTCAAAAAATCCTAATCAGCCAAAACAGCGACAACCCACAGCCTCCCGGAGAAGTTGTTGATGAAATAAGAGAGCCTGAATGGCACTGCGATACTCAGTATGATGCGTGGCAACACTCGCGTCAGGGAGGAGAGATATAATGAGAAGATCAAACCGACCTAACGCCTTTGCTATCGCAATACTGGCGCAATTATCCCTATTATCAACCGCCGTGCTAGCCCATGATATGGTGCCCGCACCAGCTCAAGCTGCCAGCATCCTCTTTAAAAATGCCACCTTGCATACCGTTACCGACGGAGTGAAGCTCAATACCGATCTGTTAATTCAAGATGGCGTCATTAAAAGCATAGGCTCGGATTTAACCGCACCGGATGCAGTGATTGTCGACGTCACCAATAAACATATTTACCCGGGTCTCATCGCGCTCGATACCAGTGTGGGATTAATCGAAGTTGAGATGATGCGCCCCAGTAATGACAGCTATGAGATAGGCTTAAGCAACCCGCAGCTTGAAGCGATAGATGCCTTTAATCCAGATTCTGAAATTATTCCCACGGTTAGAGTCAATGGTATTACCCATGCTCAAGTTGTGCCTCAAGGGGAACGTTTAGCCGGCCAGTCAGCACTTGTTTCACTCGACAGCTGGACAATAGAGGATGCAGTTGTACCGTCGACATTGGCTTTTCACCTCTATTGGCCGCATCAGGAAGCACTGCCCGAAGATAAAGATAAGCGTAAAAAGACACTGGAAAAATACCAAAGTAGCTTAACGCAGATCGATCGCATCTTCTCTGACGGCTATCGCTATTTTCTAGCCAGTAATGCCAACAAAATATCCACACAGGATATTCGCTGGCAAGCATTGCTGCCGCTATATCGAGGTGAAGCTAAACTCTTTGTTCATGCAAATGGGCAAAAACAGATAGAAGAGGCAGTATCTCTGGCTAAACAGTATCAGTTTAAGTTAGTGATCGTCGGCGGGTATGATGCTTGGCGTCTCGGTGATCAGCTCAATGAAATAGGCGCGCAGGTGATCTACACCAAGACCCTCAGCCTTCCCATGAGAAATGACGAACCCATAGAGCTGAGTTTTAAGATCCCTGCTCTGCTTAAACAAGCTCAAATTCCCTTCGCACTGGGCTTCTCTTCTGACTGGAACAGCCGTAACTTACCTTTAGCCGCAG
>SAMEA5043660__coassemble_567_pt1 | contig 13059 bp, 9 predicted proteins | sample SAMEA5043660__metabat2_high_PE_003 | metagenome-assembled genome bin SAMEA5043660 (sample SAMEA5043660) | Gadus morhua | reverse complement strand
CCGCACGCGATCGCAGTAGCGGTGGCACGGGACTAGGACTCGCAATTTGTCGACAGCTGACAGAGTTAATGAGCGGCCGTATTTGGGTTGACAGTGAAATAGATAAAGGTAGCCAGTTTCATTTCACCTGCAAAATACAACCCAATACCGGAAATAACACCCAACGCTGGCCTTCATACAATAAGTTGAAAGGGATGCAAGCCCTAGTTGTTGATGACAATGCAATGGCCAGAGAGGTCTTAGCAGATATTCTCATATCTCTAGGCATAGAAGTCACCACCGTCGCCGATGGTTATGCCGCCATTGATCAGCTTGAATCAGCCACAAGTAAAGACAACCCTTTTGATGTTGTCTTCCTTGATTGGAATATTCCCGCCATCAATGGTGTTGAAACCGCTAAAAAAATAGAAGGCAATAGCAGAATAAAAGCCCCTGTCGCCATGCTAATGGTAACAGCTTATGATGTGGATAGAGTCGAGTCTGATGCTCATCAAGCCAACATTAAAAAAATCATCTCTAAACCCGTCGATGCCTCTGGCATTCATGACAGTCTGGTGGAGATATTCTTCCAAGAAAAAATATCACGCCCTGTCACCGCAAACCGGGAGCTCAACCTGCTAGGGAACTTGGATCTCAATGCATTGCGTGGAAGTCGGGTACTGGTCGTGGATGACAGCGCCTTAAATCGGGAGGTCGCAAAAGAGTTTCTGGTGGATGTTGGCATCAAAGTATCTACAGCCTCCAATGGAGAGGAAGCTATCAACATGATAAAGCAGCATAGCTACGATCTTGTTCTGATGGATGTTCAAATGCCGATAATGGATGGACTCACAGCCACTCAAATCATTCGCAAAGAGATTAAATATAAACAATTACCCATCATCGCCATGACGGCACACGCTTCACCAGATGACTATAAACGAAGCCTAGATAACGGCATGAATGATCACCTCAACAAACCGATTGATCATCAACTCTTATACCGCACCATCACTCGCTGGATTGATGCAAGTGCAACAATAAACTCGTTTGATCCAGATGAGCCAGATGAATATTCCATCAGCAATGACCAGGCGAAAACTGAGCAATCTGATGATTTCCCAATAGCACTTTCTGGCTTCGATACTGCTATCGGATTGAAACAGCACAATCACAAAACAGACTTATACATCAGAATGCTTAACTTATTTTATGATGAATATTTAAATGTCGAACAAGATATTTTGCAGAGTAAAAAACAAAGAGACTTTGATCATTTACATAGACTATTCCACACAATCAAATCTTCAGCGGCAAGCTTAGGCGAGATAACATTATCCTGTTTAGCTGAGCAACTCGAAAAGTTAACCAATGAATTACTCAACCATATTGATAAAGAAAACAGTGAAATGCTTGAGCAACAAATACCACTATTTATAGCACAGCTAAACAGCTCATTAACGTCATTATCAGTACTCAAAAAAGAGCAAAAAAAGACGCATTCAATCTCTAAAATTGATGATAGCCAGTTAATAAAAAAACTCATCTCTCAACTTAATCAATTATTAGACGACGACAATGCAGCGGCAGAAAGTATCATCAACAAACTAAGAACGACCAGTGTAATGGACCGACACAATGATGCACTTGAATCTATCTTAATGGAAATTCAAGATGTTAATTATTCTAATGCCAGTAAACAGTTAACCATATTGGCACAACAAATTGACGAGTAAAGGGATTTAAAGCATGGATGAATACATAAACACAGGGTTAATTATTGAGGATATCAATGATCCATTTTTGATCCTTAATGATGATATCGATAAAGTTTTAATTATTGATGACGCAATGGACAATCGCACTCTTTTATCTGAACTCCTCATGCCGAACCATAAAGTTTTTCTGGCCAAAGATGGAGCTCAAGGGCTAAGCCTTGCCTGCAAACATACCCCTGATTTAATACTATTAGACGTGGTCATGCCGGGTATGAATGGCCACCAGGTCATCAAATCCCTTAAAAGCGATGAATCGACGTTCAATATCCCCGTCATATTCATCTCATCAAAAATATCCCCTGAAGATGAAAAAATAGGATTAGATCTCGGTGCTGTTGATTACATCACCAAGCCATTCCACCCGCCCATAGTGCAAGCAAGAGTTCGCAACCACTTACGCGGTCAACGACATAAAAACTTGCTGGAGCAGCTTGCCTTAATCGACAGTCTAACTGAAATATACAATCGTCGATTCTATGAATTAGATATCAAAAAGGTCTGGAGCGCATGTAATCGGAATGAAACCCAACTATCTATTGCCATGATAGATATAGATTTTTTCAAAAGTTACAATGATGAGTATGGCCATTTAAATGGTGATAATGCCCTACGTGTTGTCGCAAATCACATCAAGAAGCAGTTAAAACGACCACATGACATTATCGCCCGTTATGGCGGAGAAGAGTTTGCTGTTATTTTGCCTCATACTGATGCAGAAAGCGCCCAACGCCTACTGTCTGAAGTTTGCACCTCTGTTGAAGACTTACAAATCGCCCATGATTCATCATCAATATCCCATTACCTCACTATCAGCGTTGGAGGTGCATCAACAATTCCAACACGAGATATGGATCATGAATCCTTTTTAAAGATTGTAGATGAACACCTATATCAAGCTAAAGCCCAAGGACGAAACAAAGTATGCTGGAGAAGTGCAACTGCTTAATGGTTGTGGGTGGACTTTATCTAAGTCATTCCACCCATCACTTCTGCTACTAACTGAAATTAGAGACTTGAGATAGTCTTTGCTGCTCATCGATATCAGCTAATAGGCTTTCAGCTTCTACATCGAAAGCGCCTGGTTGTGACAAATCTTCAATTAAATTATTAAGTGCAGATTGTTGTCGGTCCCATAAACAATAAAGATGAATATATTTGCGGTTATATCTGTCCTCTCCTTTATTGACCACTTCTTGTGCCTCACACAACGAATATTTAAACGTTATCTCTTTATTGGTCTTTCGTAATAAAATGCACAAAGAAAAAGGAGACCTATGTAACCAAATATCTAAGCCATCGCGTGCCAATATCATCTCGGCGAGCGATGCTAATCTAGCGTGCAATGTTAACGCCATCGACAAAGACTTAATCGCCCTATTTTGTAGCTCCTCATAACCGGTTTTCCCCAATAAAGACCATAAGGTGAGTGACGCTAAACCATTCCTTGAACCAGCCAGAGTCGAGTCGACAGCGCCAACATAACTTGGGTTACTGGTCGTCGCTAAATACTTATGCTTACTCATATAAATCCCACAAGGTGTAGGAGCACCTAAAAACTTATGCCCACTGGTCACGATAGAGTTGATATAAGGCAGACTAAAATCAAACTCTGGAAATTTAAGTGAACATTCACTGCAGTTATCAGCGTTAAGCTGACCCGTTTTCATCGCCATATTAATAAATGGCATAAACGAAGCCCCTAAAGCGCCATCAATATGAAACCAATATCCTTGCCTGACGTCCACATCATCATGGTTGTCGCCAAAACTCACTTCTCGGTTCACAAGATTATATTTAATGAAGATATCTTTGAGTGCCCGATAAACCCCAGGAATATCATCGTAAGCGCCCTTGAATGTGGTGCCATAATTTAACACGATTAAAATTGGATGGCCTTTCTTCGCAAAAAACTCAACCAACAAGCGCAACTTACTAATATCAATGCAGCCGGAGCCTATTTTCCCTAGCTTTTCCTCTTCCTCACTGGGCCGCTCTGATGGAACTTGTTTAGGCCACTCTCCCCCCAATGGGCATTCGTGCGGATAAAACTCGCTCCCTATTTCGTAAAAGGAAGGGATGCTCATTGCATGAATGGCTTTGGTTAATGAGTAGTGGGTATCTTCTGAGAAAAAAGCGATGGGTTGATAATAGTTGCGATTGCTCGTTCGTCGCTTGGGTTTAACCAAATGGTGACTATTTTGATCGACAACCAATCGACGACCAGAGAGGTAGTCACGTGCATTCAACATGGCGTATAAATTACCTTCTGTGCTTCCCATACTCAGCACATAACCCCAGTAACTATCGGGATCACCAGTGCTCTGTGAAGGCCAATTAGCGCGCCATACTGATGCATAAAAATCTAAAACTGCACGCTCTGCAGGCTTACTATTCACTGTGTAATAGCCGTTAGTGAACGGATCACCTAAATTGTTAACCATGGTATTCATGACGGGAAATAAATCGCTATATTCGGTGTTAACCACTAGTTGGTAACCTAAGAAGTTCTCTTTTTGCTGGCATAGATAATCTTGCAATAGCTGTTGATTTGATTGTTGGTTCTCTTGCTGACCGCGAGGAGGAAGTTGTACATGACACTCTTTTATCTGCTCTTGTTGCCCCGAAAACTCTTTATTCTGCATCTGATACACAAGCGCTGGATCTGCTGAAGGAGGCGTGATCATCAATTCACCATGCAGAGAGAAAGCCATTTCAGGTATTTGACTAATCCAAGGTTCTCCATCAATACCAAAGGGAAGTGTTAACTTTGTCTTCTTATCAATAAACATGCTCAAACGTTCCTTGTTTTTATAGTATTTCGTCTAACTCATTATTTATTAAACCTAATTTCCATCGGCTTAAACCACTTTAAAAGAGTAGTTAACGACCTTTGATTTAGCAACTGGGGACCAAGAGCTGAGAATTCTATTTAGCAGTAAAGGGAAGTTTATCTTTATTCATAAACTCCCCATGACTTTCGAGTAGCTTATTTAATTTTGGAGTGATGATATTTTTACAAAAAGGACGGTCACTATCGGTGTAGTAATAGTTTTGCATTTTTTCCGCCGATAACTTGAACTGGTTAAACAGATAGGCTTGAGTCATTAATGTCTCATCAAACGAGGATATCCAGCCTTGCTCGACATGAGTCACCCCCTTTAATGATAAGAAAATCGCCTCGGTACACCAATATCAAGTCCCACTAAACCCAAGCCGCTGAAGCGTACTTGTCATCTCAACCTCCTCTGATCTCAATCGGCATTCTGAATATGATCACTGTTTAGGTTTTCTCTCCAGCACACCTTTTTTTTGCTGTTGTAGATATCGCCTCTCGCTCACCACTGAGGTGAGTGCTAAAGCATGCTCATAGGCCTTTATCGACTCATCAAAACGGTCTAATTTTGATAAAAAGTCGGCACGAGTGGCATGAAAAGGTTGGTATGCAGACAAGGATTCAGCTAATAGATCGATTTTTTGTAACGCATACTCCATACCGTAGATATAGGACTCAGCAACAGACAAGTTCAATAGCACCACATCATTTGCTTGGCATTTAAACAATAAGCGATACATCATCACTATTTGCGGCCAATCTGTAGATGCGTAGTTGGGTGCTTGGCAATGAATCGCAGCAATGGCCGCTTGTAGTTGGTATGGCCCCATTTCACCCAATGTTAGCGCTAGCTCTAAACGCCGACTCGCCTCAGTGATGACTTTCCTATCCCACAGCTCACGAATTTGATGTTCTAATGGAATAAACATCCCATCTCCGGTTTGCCTCGCTGCACTCCTTGCGTGGCACAACTGCATTAATGCCAGCAACCCTTGCGCCTCAGCATGGTTAGGCTGCAATTGTGACACCAAATCTGCCAGATACAGTGCTTCTTCACACAGATCAAACCTGAGTTGTTCGTCTCCTTTTTGGCAGACGTAACCCTCATTGAAAATAAGGTAGATAACCTTAAGGACTACCGTGATACGACCTGCCAGCTGATCATGTGTAGGTAAACCATAACGAATGCCACTCAAACGGATTTTGTTTTTTGCTCTGCTCAGCCTCTGTCCTATTGTTGCGGGCTTATCAAGAAAACCACGCGCTATCTCCGTTGTCGTTAACCCCGCAATAAACCTCAGAGACATAACCACACAGGTTTTCTCCTCCAGAGCGGGGTGACAACAAATCAACATCAACTTTAAACGTTCATCAGGCAGCTCAATCTCTTCAATGTCTGCGATGTTATCCACTGAGGCATCGAAGTCTATTTGAGCACTGAGATCTGACACCACGCCCTGAAAGCAATGTTCACGACGTATGGTATCAATTGCACGATGGCGAGCGGTTTTTAATATCCAAGCTCTAGCATTATCTGGGATGCCCTTATACCAAGCTCGCAGTGCCAATGCCTGAGCATCCTGAAACGCCTCCTCACAGCGCGCTAAATCCCCAAACTGACCCATTAACGTCGCCATGATCCGGCCTTTGTCTTGGCGTACCAGTTTATCTAACTGCTCAGAGATCAGCTTAACCACTGGTATCACCTGTCAAAGGGAAGCTGATATTAGTATTCCGCTACCGGACGGACTTCAACCGTGCCCCATTTAGCCACTGGGATCTTAGCGGCGTACATCAAGGCCTCTTCTAAATCCTTGCAATCAAGTAAATAGAAGCCCCCCAACTGCTCTTTGGTTTCAGCAAAAGGACCGTCATGCAACTCTGACTGGTTAGCGCGCACTTTTATTGATGTCGCAGTACTGGCATCCTGCAGTCCTTCACCCGCAATAAACACACCTTTATTTTTATACAGCTCAGTGAGCGTCATAAACTCTTGGATCATCTCATCCCACTCAGGCGTATTGTATTGCGGCTCGTTCTGAGGCTGGGCATAGAGCAATGCTAAAAATTTCATTTGTATCTCCTTGATATCAATAGATAGATACCCAAGCTACCTCAAGATGCTGAATCCTGCATCTTGAAGTGGTTTGGGTATAGTATTAATCGTATTACATTGTTTTATTTAAACAATAGGTGTATCTAAGCTAATCTGAACAAACCTATTAATTAGCGTAGATACATTAAAGACGAACCAAGGAGTGACATTTCTACATTGAGTCAAAAATAAAATGACTGCTTCACTGCAATACCATTATGTTCCGCAGAAGGTAGTGTAAGGTCCGAACTCCAAAGGCGCTGGTTCAGCATATTCCTGCGCATCTGCTTGCTGTGTATATGGGGTGGCTAATACGGTGATTAACTTCTCAAAAGGCTGATAATCACCTCGCTGCTCTGCAGCTTCGATAGCTCGCTCAACTTGATGATTTCTTGCGATATAAATAGGATTCGCCAAGTTCATCATGGCGATGCGTTCTGGCATCGAAAGCGTATCTCTTGCCAAACGTGCTAACCAGCTTTCTCGCCATAACAAAAACTTATCAGCATTGTTAAATAGCGTTTGGCTTTCATTAGTCCCTTTTTCTACATCATCGGCAAGTTGGCGGAACAGATGAGTAAAGTCCACCTCCTCTCCAGACATAGATTCAAGCAGTTGTTCACCTAAGGCAAAGTCGCCCTCTTCTTCCGTCGAGAGTCCCAGTTTAGCCCGCATACCTGTAACCCAATGGTGCTGAAAAACATCCCAAAAATCAGTCACGGCTTTAGTGGCTATTTCAATCGCTTCATCTTGATCTTCATGGAGTAATGGCAATAACGTTTCAGCTAATCGAGCAAGATCCCATTGAGCCATAACGGGCTGATTACTGTAGGAGTAGCGTCCATCTCTATCGATAGAGCTAAACACAGTGTCAGCGCCATAGTTGTCCATAAAAGCACAAGGACCATAGTCGATAGTTTCACCACTAATAGTCATATTATCGGTGTTCATCACACCATGAATAAAACCAACCAATAGCCATTTCGCCACCAGCTCAGCCTGCTTATCTCTCACTGCACAAAGGAAGTCTACATAAAGCAGTTTACTCCCTTTAAGCTCAGAATAATGACGAGCTATCGCATAATCAGCTAACTGTTTGACCTTCTCTTGCTCACCGCGGGATGCAAAGTATTGGAAGGTTCCGACACGTAAATGACTCGATGCCACACGGGTTAACACTGCCCCCGGCAGATATTGAGTGCGGTAGATAGGCTCACCTGTTGTCACGACAGCAAGCGCTCTTGTGGTTGGAATATCCAGAGCAAACATGGCCTCACTCAAAATGTATTCCCGCAGCACTGCTCCAAGTGTCGCTTTGCCATCTCCACCTCGTGAAAATGGAGTTCGACCCGAGCCTTTAAGCTGGATGTCCAGTCGCTTCCCCTCTTGGTCCAGCACCTCGCCAAGTAGCAAGGCCCGACCGTCCCCCAATTGTGGGCTGAAGCCGCCAAACTGATGTCCGGCGTAGGCTTGTGCCAGCGGCAATGAACCCACTGAGACCTCGCTACCAGAGAAGACTTGCGCTAGCGACTCAGAGTCAGTGTTACTCAACCCGATGCGCTCAGCCAAAGGTCGGTTGAGCTTAATCAGTTCCGGGACTGGTGCTTTAGCTCCCGAGCAAGTGAGATAAAAATCTTCCAGTTCTTTGGCGTAACTGTTATCAAATGCTAAACCCAGATCGATCTTTTCATCACTCATCTTTATGTCCATTTTATCAAAAACTGTGTGTCGTAAACCTATGAGTCTTCATGGGGTAAAACCCAATCAGGGCGAGGAAAATGACAAGTGTAACCGTTAGGTCTGAGTTCAAGGTAATCTTGATGTTCAGGCTCTGCTTGCCAAAAGTCACCAGCTGGAGAAAGCTCAGTCACCACAGTCCCAGGCCAGATCCCTGAAGCATTGATCCGCGCGATCATCTTTTCGGCTAACGTTTTTTGTTCATTAGAGTCATAAAAGATAGCTGAGCGATAAGACGCTCCTTTGTCGTTGCCTTGTCTGTCTGATGTTGATGGATCATGTATTTGAAAAAAGAAAGCTAAAATCTCATTGAAACTTGTCAGCGTATTATCAAATAAAATCTCAATGCCTTCAGCATGGTTACCATGATCTCTATAGGTGGCATTAACAACATCACCACCGGTATAACCTACTCGCGTGGATATTACGCCAGTACGCTTACGGATAAGATCCTGCATTCCCCAAAAACATCCACCCGCTAAAATCGCTTTTTCTACTGCCATGAATCTATCTCCTAACATACTCAAATTACTTGGGCATATACATTTAGTTACTTGAATCTAGCACTACTCAAATTTATAACATTTAACGGATATAAGACCATTCTTTCACAAGAAAAATTTCCAGCAGCCACGTGCCTTTTAACTTTGCCTTTGTGTTCACTTCCCTTGATTCTAGGGTGCAACAACAGCATTAATTCGTCTACTCAAAACCTTTAAATACGGCCGATAACACGTAAAAAACCAATTAAGGCAAGAGAATCAATCGAATAATGGTGACATCATACTTTATCACTATTTAGATTAACCTTTTAAATTCTGTGCTTTAGTTCACAGAAGCAAATGTAATTAGGTGGATAATGCGCCTCCTTAACCGTACACGCAATGTACAGCTAACTTAATAGCTAGATCAGCTAAACCTATATTTCACGTTTGCGACAACGCCCTCTTAGAGACTACAACCTTGCTAACTAAGCTTCCACCTCGCTTATACCATTATTTAAAATTCCCATGGTTTAGCACCCTGCTTATTTTTATTATCCCTTTATTGTTGGTGGCATTAATTCACCCGCAAGTGGCACAATATGAGTTAGTAACCAAACTTCAGCAGGATTTTGATCTGCTCGAAGAGCTTATGATAGAACGTATGTTATCTTCCTCTACTCCAGAAGCAGCAGGTATCTTAGGCCAACTCACTTGGACCTGTAGTGAAGCAGATATCGCCCTATTAAAAAGTCCTGAATTCAGCCCTGACATGGTACGGCTTGTTCAAATGGAGCTCGCTAATGGCAAGAAGTGCTCTAACTTGTCAGTGCCATATTACTATGAAGCTGATGACACTAAGATATTGCCAGACACGCCGGTTAAAATAAGTACGTCGATTAATCGAAACCCGTTTTTCCGTAACTTTATTTTTGAAATCCCTGTCGGTGAACACCGCTTGGTTGGAGTTGCCAATAGCACTGTATTCAATAGTTTTTTGAACGAGCTTTGTCCTAACTGTTATCAAGTCGATATTCAGTATCATGATTTACCTTTAGTTTCACGAGGTAAGCAGACTGTCTCTAATACAAAAAACAGTCGGAGTATTACCCGTTATATTCCCTCTTTAGACTTGACCCAAACCTTGATCAGTGGCGATGCCATGTTTCTAGATTATAAAGAAAAAAGCTGGCTTCATTTGTTGTCCCTAAGTTTAATTTTATCCTCCTTATGTGGCATCTATTTTTGGCATTGGTTGCACCAACAAGTCTCCTTGGAAAACATGCTTGAAAACGGTTTGAAGAATAATGAATTTATCCCTTATTATCAGATAGTCATTGACTCTCGCACCAATGAAATTGTGGGGCAAGAGATGCTGGTTCGCTGGCAAAGAAGTGATGGTGAATTGGTATCGCCAAACCAGTTCATTCCCTATGCAGAAGACTCGGGGCTTGTCATTCCGATCACTGAGTCAACATTGGCACAGGTCAAACAAGATATGCCTATGCTTATTGGTTGGGTCAGCGTCAACATTGTTGCTGAACACCTTGAGAAAGGGCTGCTAAGCCAATGGTTTGAAAAGCACGCTAACCAAGACACTCAGCGACTCAGCTTTGAATTAACCGAGCGTAAACCGATGGCCCACTTTGAGAAAGCCATCATAGAGATCAACCAACTGACTTCTCACTGCAAAGGTTTTAAGTTGGATGATTTTGGCACTGGATTTGGGGGCTTTAGTTACCTACAAAGACTTGGGCTTAACTGTATAAAAATCGATAAAATGTTTATCGACACTATCGGCACCGACGATTTAAAGGCGGGCGTACTTAACGCGATTATCGCATTTGGACACGAGTCTAAAATGGAGATGATTGCTGAAGGCGTTGAAACTCAAGCCCAAGCTGACTACCTCAGCAAAAAGGGGGTCTACTTACATCAAGGCTATCTATATTCTCAGCCTATGCCCTTAGATAAACTGCAGGATATTTATGGCCGCTACAACCAACGTAGAAACAACGCTGAATGTATCAACAGTTTCACGCCTAAATTTCCATTACAAAAGTACATACCTCACCCTAGAAAGCTTTGGTAGAAATTCGCAAACGACCAGAGTATGACATTGACTCAAGAGCCCGTTCAAACAAGAACGGGACCGCTAAATTCTCGTTGAGTGATCAAATCTTTATATTGATTGGTATAAAGGTTAATCCTTTTGCTTCATATACTGTTTTGGCGGTTGGCCTAAGGTCTTCTTAAAAAAAGTAATGAACGCACTCACAGACTCATAACCGAGTTCATCAGCAATACGTTGCACTGAATCCCCAGTCGTTAACTTTTGCAGGGCTAACACCAGATGCAATTGACCTCGCCAGCGACCAAAGGTCAGCCCTGTTTTCTGTTTAACCAGTCTGGCTAAAGTACGCTCACTCATGGCATGCTGCTTAGCCCACTCTCCCACACCACGCCTATCAGCTGGCGTTGCCATCAGTTGTGACGCTATGGCATTTAACCTCGGCTCTGCTGGAATTGGGAAGTCAAAGTGCTCGGTTGGCATGCTTTGTAATTGTTCAATTAACACATCCACTAGCTTAGCTGTAGGACTGTCAGCAAGGTAGCGTTGCTCTTGTTCGCATAAATAGATGATTAACTCACGCACTAAGGGCGACACGGATAACGTACAACTTTTATCTGGCATGCCTTCGACATCAGGATCGATGAACAACATGCACACCTCTGCATTACTGGAGATCTTATTACTGTGGGGAACCTGACTTGGGATCCACACCGCACAGTTGGGAGGTACCATCCAGATAGCATCAGCAATTTTGCACTTTACAAACCCACTCAAGGCCATAACAAGCTGGCATTTATGATGTTGATGAAAAGGGGTTTCTGCTTCTCTGTCTCCTCCAGTCGCCCTTAATGAGACCACTTTCTGCGGATAACTGTCGGAATGAAAATCTGTAAACACAGGCGGTGTTGAGGGCATGACTTGACCGTTTTTAGATATATAAAGTCACTATAACTTAATTCAGCAATAAAAATGAGGAGTAATATACCTCTATATCAGCAGTGTCTAAAATGAGGATTTTTCAGTGACACAAGTTCAACCTTCTCGAATCAACAATACGGCTTTCTTACTCTTCGGAATTTTATTAATTGCCATCTCTCTGCGAAGCCCTATCACTGGTGTGGGTCCGTTACTCGATCTAATCAGAGACCAGCTTAATCTATCAGCCACACAAGCTGGCATGTTAACGACACTGCCTTTACTGGCTTTTGCGATCTTCTCACCTGTTGCCTCAAAGTTAGCGAGAAAGCATGGCCTTGAACACGCGCTGATGACCTCATTAATATTGGTGCTTACGGGGATCACCATGCGCTCATTAGGGTCGACGACGACACTGTTTATCGGCACGGTTACCATAGGGGCAGGAATAGCCATTGCCAACGTTTTGTTGCCTAGCTTAATGAAACGAGATTTTCCAAACAAAGTCACAACCATCACCTCTATCTATGTGCTTATGATGGGAGTGGGCTCAGCGCTAAGCGCCAGTTTGGCGATCCCGATGACACATGTAGCGGATACTCTAGCCATCTCTTATATTCCCAATTGGGCCTTCGCTTTAGGTGGAATCGTTATCTTCCCCATCATCGCTATCTTGGTCTGGTTACCTCAGATGAGAAACCATACTCCTCCAACAGCAGATATCACCGAACTCGATAGCCACAGTTACCTTTGGCGCTCGACTCAAGCATGGCAAATCACGCTATTTTTGGCCTTTAATTCATTTTTGATGTACATATTTATTAGCTGGCTACCTACCATTTTGGTCGATAAAGGTTACAGCCATGAACAAGCAGGTGTCATTCATGGATTACTGCAACTTTTCACTGCCGTACCTGCGATTGTATTGATCCCGCTTATGTCCAGAATTCAAGATAAGCGACTATTGAGTTTGAGTTTAACCTTACTGGCCTTTATCGGTATTACAGGGTTAATCATCGCCCCTTCACTCGCCATATTGTGGGCCATGCTATTTGGATTTGGTGCTGGCGGTGGTTTTATCGTCGCTTTAGCCCTCATCAGTCTGCGAACATCTGATGCACATCAAGCTGCAACCCTCTCTGGCATGGCTCAATTTTTGGGTTACT
>SAMEA5043660__coassemble_565_pt1 | contig 13093 bp, 10 predicted proteins | sample SAMEA5043660__metabat2_high_PE_003 | metagenome-assembled genome bin SAMEA5043660 (sample SAMEA5043660) | Gadus morhua | reverse complement strand
TTCTTATACTGATTGGTATATCAAACGCCTGATTTCAAGAGGGTAAACATAGCGAATAAAGAGTCATGTGCCTCTCAACCATTGAAAACTTTAGAATGACTCACTAACCCTAAAATTTTTTTTCATTAAAACCCTCCTGTATATATCTTTTTATTTTAACAAGAGCATAACAAATAGCTTGATCTGTTTATTTTTCATGCTAAGTTAGTGCATCAACTATATTAAGCGCTGTTTATTTAGCCAAATCAAGAGTGTTATAAGTAGTTAAATAAAAAAGTCCACAAAATAAAACCAAAATAAGGAAACTACAACACAGTTCACACTTTTTTTCCTTTCACTTTGTTTTCAATATCTTACAACCAAGCCTTTTCTATGGATGGTTGAACAATTTCAGTTAATATTTTTTTTAGTACACAGACTTATCCACAAGCAGTGGAATAAATTCCCGTGGCTGTAAACTCCCTTCTGTGGCATGCTAGCGCCACTATCGAAAACATCACTCGAAACCAAAGTCGAATACTCATTATGCCGAAAATTGCCGAAAATCCCTTAGTTCTTGTGGATGGTTCTTCATACCTCTATCGAGCTTATTACTCACCACCACATTTGACAAACTCGAAAGGGGAAGCTACAGGGGCAGTGTATGGCGTGATCAACATGCTCCGCAGTTTGCTGAATCAATATAAGCCAGATCAGATGGCTGTCGTTTTCGATGCAAAAGGAAAAACCTTTCGTAATGATATGTACGAAGACTATAAAGCACAGCGCCCACCCATGCCGGACGATCTTCGGACGCAAATTGAGCCTCTACACAATATTATTCGTGCGTTAGGCCTACCTCTTGTGTGTATCTCAGGCGTCGAAGCCGATGATGTGATAGGAACGATTGCGACACAAGCAAGTAAAGAGGGGCGCGCCGTACTGATCAGTACTGGCGATAAAGATATGGCTCAGCTTGTCGATGACAATGTCACCTTAATTAATACCATGACCAATACCGTTATGGGACCAGCAGAGGTGAAAGAGAAGTTTGGCGTAGGACCTGAGTTAATCATTGATCTGCTAGCGCTTCAGGGTGATAAAGCCGATAACATTCCTGGTTTGCCAGGTGTGGGTGAGAAGACAGCCGTTGCAATGTTAATTGGCGCTGGTAGCGTCGAACAGATCTTGGCAGCACCTGAGAAGATTCCAGCACTGGGCTTCAGAGGTTCTAAAACCATGCCGGCCAAACTGGCTGAACATGGCGATATGCTCAAACTATCTTATGAGCTGGCCACCATTAAGCTCGATGTCGAAATGGAGCAAGATTGGAAAGAATTAACCATCACTCCAGCCAATAAAGATGACCTTATTAAATACTATGGTGAAATGGAGTTTAAGCGTTGGTTAGCAGAGGTATTAGACAATAAAACGGGTACCGCTAAAGACTCTGACGACAGTTCGAATGATGAAGAGGTGACGCCTCAAGAGATCGCAGCAGAGTATGAAACAATTCTAACTCATGAAGCATTAGATCGATGGATTGAGCAACTCTCCAAAGCAGAACTAATCTCCATAGATACAGAGACCACAAGCATCGATTATATGGTCGCTAAATTGGTCGGTATCTCATTTGCAGTTGAAGCAGGTAAAGCGGCTTATTTACCATTAGCCCATGATTATCTCGACGCACCTGAGCAACTAGATCTAGAAGAGGCTCTTGCTAAACTTAAACCTCTACTTGAAAATCCTGAACTTAAAAAAGTCGGTCAAAATCTTAAGTATGACATCAGCATTTTTGCCAACATAGGCATCAAGTTACAAGGTGTTGCTTTTGACACTATGCTCGAATCTTATGTGTTTAACTCAGTTGCCTCCAAACACAACATGGATGATTTGGCACTGAAGTATTTAGGGCACAAGACCATCAGCTTTGAAGAGATCGCAGGTAAAGGGGTTAAGCAGATCACCTTCAACCAGATCCCGCTCGAAACAGCCGCACCTTACGCTGCAGAAGATGCAGATATCACTTTGCGACTGCATCAACACCTTTGGCCTCGTTTACAAAAAGATCCAAAACTCGCCTCGGTCTTTACCGACATTGAGCTGCCTTTGATCCACGTTTTATCTGATATTGAACGCGAAGGTGTATTGATCGATAGCATGATGCTAGGTCAGCAGAGTGAAGAGATAGCGATCAAGATAGATAAACTCGAACAAGACGCTTTTGAGATAGCAGGTGAAGTCTTTAACTTAAGCTCACCAAAACAGCTTCAAGTCCTGTTTTTTGAAAAGCTCGGTTACCCAGTCATTAAAAAGACGCCTAAAGGAGCTCCTTCAACAGCCGAAGAGGTATTAATTGAACTTGCTCTGGACTATCCGTTACCTAAGATAATATTACAACACAGAAGCTTAGCTAAGCTTAAGAGCACATATACTGACAAGCTGCCATTGATGGTAAATGCCAGAACGGGTCGAGTACACACTAGTTATCACCAAGCTAATGCCGCAACGGGTCGCTTATCCTCTAGTGAGCCTAACCTGCAAAACATTCCAATTCGTACGGAAGAAGGAAGACGTATTCGTCACGCCTTTATCGCTCAAGAGGGTAAAAAAGTACTTGCGGCCGATTACTCTCAAATCGAGTTGAGGATCATGGCGCACCTATCCCAAGATAAAGGCCTATTAACGGCTTTTGCTGAAGGAAAAGATATTCATAAGGCAACCGCAGCAGAAGTATTTGGTGTCAACTTTAGTGAAGTCACCACAGAGCAGCGCCGCCGTGCTAAAGCCGTCAACTTTGGTTTAATCTACGGAATGTCAGCCTTTGGACTAGCACGCCAACTTGATATTCCACGCCAAGAAGCACAAAAGTATATTGATACCTACTTTAAACGTTATCCTGGCGTACTTAAATATATGGAGGATACGCGAGCAGAAGCCGCTGATCTTGGCTATGTCTCTACTCTCTATGGACGCAGACTCTATCTTCCAGCTATCAAAGATAGAAACGCCATGCGCCGTCAAGGAGCTGAGCGTGCAGCGATTAACGCTCCAATGCAGGGAACTGCAGCTGACATCATCAAGAAGGCAATGATTAACATCGCCCAGTGGATTGAATCGAATACCCAAGGTGAGATCACCATGATCATGCAAGTACACGATGAATTGGTATTTGAGGTAGACAGTGATAAAGCAGAAGCATTACAAGCTAAGATATGCAAGATGATGGCAGATGCCGTCAGCTTAGATGTCGAACTCTTAGCTGAAGGCGGGATCGGTGACAATTGGGAACAAGCCCACTAGTCCCTTTCATCCTTTACTGAAAAGGCTCCAGCTTGCTGGAGCCTTTTTGTTTTCTAGGCTTAAAATAGATGACTTCTATATGCCGTTCTTACAAAAACACTGCCATTTATACATCATCAGTATGAAAAATCCTTAAACGTGTCAAAAAGATCAAAAAAAGTATTTTTATTAACCAATAGACATTAACAGATTCATATATAAGCAGATAAATAAAAATTACCGATCATATTCTGTGTAAAAAAGCCTCTCAAGCTTGGATCCTTGTCACATTATTACGTTTTATATGAAAAACAGTTTTTCATATAGCGGTCAATGATGTATTATTCTCTGCGTAGGGTACAGAGGTTAAGATGTTCTATCTTTCAGACCTTTTTAATTCGCTAATTATAGTGAATAGCCAAATTATGGCGCCTCAGCAACTTAGTTTGCTGGGGCTTTTTTTCGCCTAAAATTTATTTTAGAGCATTTACTTTAAACCTAATCCTATTCCATGTATGCTATCGATATTGAGTGTCAAAAAGCCTAGCTTGATGGTACTTGAGTCTTGTTGAATTTAGCTTCTCCCCAAAAGAGCTAATTGGGCCGATGGTTTTTCCGTCGGCTATTTTTTTGCCTAAAATTCCGTCCAGCTCATATATATAAATCATAAATACAACACGCTGGCTTTTTTGGGCCATAAAAAAGCCCCAGCTTCAAAATGAAACTAGGGCGATATTCTTATAAGATTAGTGCATCAATAAAGCTTAAGCTTCGTCTTCGCTCTCATCCGCATTTTCGGCTTCTGCAATTGCATCCATTAGCCATTGCGGTTGACACCATTCGTTCAAAATACTCAGCACTTTTGGCTTTCCTAGCCCTTTTAACGATGAAAATGGCTCGACCTTAACTCGGTCATCATAATCACCAAGGTGTTTTCTCACCTCGTTAATCATCTTCATTCTCTCGCTTTGCTTCATTTTGTCCGCTTTAGTGAGCAGCGCCAATACCGGAATCTCACTCTCAACTGCCCACGAAATCATCTGCATATCGAGATCTTTAAGCGGGTGTCGGATATCCATTAACACAACAACGCCAGCCAAACATTGACGTTCCTGTAGGTATTCACCTAGCGCATGCTGCCATTTTTTCTTTAATGCCAGCGGAACCTGAGCAAAACCATAACCGGGAAGATCCACCAAACGACGGTGTTCATCTAGCTCGAACACGTTAATTAACTGTGTTCTTCCGGGGGTTTTACTGGTTCTAGCTAACCCTTTTTGATCGGTTAGCATGTTCAATGCGCTAGACTTACCCGCGTTTGAGCGACCAGCGAACGCGATTTCTACCCCTGCATCTCCTGGTAAATATTGGTTAAGATGCGCAATATCAGGAGCACTGATTAAAAACTTTGCTTTACGAAAATCCATACGAGATTCAGTCACTACCGACTCCAAAAATATAACGTTTTGTACTTTAAATATCGAAGAGTTGCTTACATTTTCACAATTTCGTGTAAAATATTACCTCGATCACATTTAGTACATTTTATCACGCTTGCGAGCTATGCTAGTAAGTTCAGGACAAAAAAATTTAACCATAAGTTGGAACGCCATGAAAAAGTTTGCTCTTGCGCTATCTGTTTTAGCCTCAATCTCTTCACCAGCGATGGCAGAAGGTAATGCTGAAGCGGGAAAAACTAAAGCCATCGTTTGCTCAGCCTGCCACGGTGTGGACGGTAACAGCATGATAGACATGTACCCAAAACTTGCTGGACAACAAGCCACTTACCTCGAAAAGCAGCTACATGATTTCCGTAGTGCAGCTCAAACAGGTGGTAAAGAGGGTCGTAATGATCCAATCATGGGCGGAATGGCCATGATGCTTGATGACCAAGGTATTAAAGATGTTGCCGCATTTTACGCCTCACAGACACAAACTCAAGTCGAAGTAACAGATATTCCTGAGTTAGGTGAGCAGTTGTACATGAGCGGTGATGTCGCTCGCGGTATCACTGCTTGTATTGCATGTCATGGACCGCAAGGTGCAGGTTCTGAATTGGCAGGTTTCCCCGCTATCGGTGGACAACATGCAAATTATCTCACAATTCAGCTAAATAAGTTCCACGATACAAGTCGTAACAATGATTTAAATGGCATGATGCAAGATATCGCTGGCAAGCTAACAACTGAAGACACAGCAGCATTATCTAAATATATATCAAGCCTTAAGTAAGTTTTAGGCATGTTAAAAAAAGGTGGCTTAGCCACCTTTTTTCACACTTTAAAGTTACCTTTACGTAAACTTCCCTTAAAAACAGACTTGACACTGATCACAGATTTAGGTTTAATTGAGCCCGTACCGAGATGAACCCATCTGTTTGTATAAGACATCTAATAACAACTTACAGTTTTCGGTTACGTTTGCATTTAAGATATAAGAATAAATATATTCAATAACAATAATATAATTAAGACCACTCTCTAAAAATAATAAGAGTCGTGATTTCTCTTGAAATCCAGGTCAGCAATACTTTTAGTAAGGAACTTGGTTAGGAAGGCCAAATAGCTTTAATAGCGCTCCCTTACAGGTTTAGAAACATCGCTTCGCAGCTTGCTGTTTTAGAGCGTAAGTTCACTAAACTAACGTAAAAGTAACAGGGATGGTTTAATCAACGTCAAAGATGACGATTTGGATAGTGATGTGTCATGGAGACCATCTACGGAAGCTGTAGTCAGGATGACTCAGGATATTAAGAAAGCGTCTGGATGACCGCTAACTAAAATACTATGCAGGGAAAGCAGCCAAAAATAAGATGGATACTGACCGGGAAAGTCGCATAGCAAGTATGGATACTTGAAATAAGAATTGGTGTCTTTGACACTTTTTGAGGGCGACAGTCATACTGTCGCCTTTTTTTATGATATTTTTAAAGTCTCCTTTTTTATCCAATTGGTGAATGTTTGAAAATGCGCAGATGCCCTCTTTGCCACAACACACAAACCTCTCTATTTCACCGCAATAAAAAACGCGACATGTACACTTGCCATCATTGCCAGTTAGTTTTCTCCGACGCCGCCTCCCATCTCCCCCCTTCTGTCGAGAAACAAAGATACCAAGAAAGCGGAGAGGGTAAACAACCCGCACTGACTCAATTTCTTACTAGCCTAATTTCACAATGTGAACAAAATTCCGATCAACCACTATCGGGTTTGAACTTTGGTCGAGTATTGGATCCCAGTTCTCTGTTAGGCATAGGCAATAGCCAGCATAAGATCTCTCAGTACGATCCTTTTTTCGCACCAGATCATCAAGTGCTAAAGCATCACTATGATTACATCTGTTGCTTCAAGGTTTTCGAGCATTTTCGCTTTCCTTTTAAAGAATGGTCTCTATTAGGTTCGATGTTAAAACCTGGCGGCTGGCTTGCCATCAAGACCAAATTACTGACTGATCCAAGCACCTTTGATAAATGGCACCATAAGAATAACCTCACCCATGTCAGCTTTTATCAACACGCGACTTTCGAGTATCTAGCCGAACAGGCCGGTTTTAAGTTATTATTCGCACCAAATGATCTCATTCTGGTGCAAAAACCATCAGGATCTGATATAACACGCGACCTAAGTTCGTTTGCTGAAAGTTAATCGGCTTTGCGTACCAAATTTGTATTACCAGTTATTGAGAACAACCCATGGCACACTCTAAAAAATCACGTAAAGTTAATCAGAACTCACCTAAATTAGCACCCAGGACGAAAAAGACCGAACGCGTTCTAGCAGGTAAAAAGAAAGACTCTGGCAATAAAGCCGGCAGCCGTCACAATGAAAACATTGTGGGTAACGTCAATGGCACTGGTTCACAGAAAAAAGACCCACGCCACGGCAGTAAGGTAGCTGTTAAGTTAGACCTTCCGACTAAAGTTGTTGCGCCTAAGAAAGAGAAAGGGCCAAAACTTACCGATGAGCAGAAATTACTCAAGATGGAAGATGATCCAAGACTAAATCAACTTCTAGATATGCTTGAAGAGGGTAAAGAGCTGTCCAAAGACGATCAGAAATGGCTAGAAAACCAGCTAAATCTAATCGAAGCGCTTATGGAAAGTTTGGGTATAACTGAAGAAGATGACCTCGAACATGTCATGAAATCTGTCACGAGCACTGACGATGACCTATTCGACAAATTTGAATCTGGCGCAGACCTACTCAAAGATTTTCAAAATAAAGATTAATCCTCAAGTAATTCCAATAAATGGCATCGATTTAGATGCCATTTCTATATCAGGATAAACGATGACAACAGCGCTACTTATATCAGGCTTTATCATAGTTACAGCCCTTGCCAGCTACGCCACCTATCTTATATTGAAACTGCGCAAGCAAACTGCTGATAAATTGGCAAAGCAGGCTGAATTAGATGCTAGCCATAAAGCCAAATTCGATGAACACTTAGACAGCATTAGATACATAGCAGCAGCCATGTTAGATGACAGATGCGAGCTATCAGAAGGCGTGATGAGAATAGCAAAACTCTTCGGTATTTTATCAATGTCAGAGCAAGTCACTAATGACTACCCTGCTCTCTTTAAACATTTTGCTATTATTGAATCCCACCCGATCATGGCAGAACGTAAATTATTGGAAAAAAGAGCCCGCATGAAGCTCGATTATGCCCGTATGCGTTCAGAAGCAGAACTTGAGCCTGAAATTCTCGAAGAAGCAAAACGGTTAACCTTATTTACTCCGAGCCCATTGCATTAATCATTGTCAATAAATCCATTACGAGTGCCAACAAGATAGAGATGGAGCAGAATCTTTAAATTTATTAAGCGATAAATGGCTAAAGGCGTGAGTCTGTGCACAAAAACGCCAAATGAGCACTGACAATTGCCTCGTTTTCATGGATATTCTTTCATTCATTAAATATGCAGGTCTCAATTTTTAACATGGGTCATAGTTATCCAATGAATAACGATGCATACTTTACACCTCGCTAAACTACGACTCCGGAGGACACGCCTTGAAGCAGCCCACCCAAATTAGTTGGGATCAGTCAATGATCGAAAAATACAATTACAGCGGTCCCCGTTATACGTCTTACCCTACAGCGCTGGAATTCGATGACTCTTTTACTGAAGAGAAACTACTAACCTCTATTGCGAACAGCAAGAGCGATAGGTTATCTCTTTATATCCATATCCCGTTCTGCGCTAAGCTCTGCTACTACTGTGGTTGTAATAAGGTGATCACCCGTCACCAGCACAAGGCCGATCAATACATCGAGTACCTTGCTAGCGAAATAGTAAAACGAGCACCACTGTTTAAGAACTATCTTGTTACCCAAATTCATTGGGGCGGAGGTACACCAACCTTCTTAAATCCAGAACAAATTCTTAGACTTTCTGCGCTTATCAGAGAGAACTTCAATGTCGCCGATGTAGGCGAGTACTCCATTGAAGTCGATCCGCGTGAAATTGAACTGTCTATGTTAGATACGTTGAAAGAAGCCGGCTTTAACCGTATCTCTATCGGTGTTCAGGATTTCAATAAGAAAGTTCAAATCGCGGTTAACCGTGAGCAGGATGAGCAGTTCATCTTCGACCTGATGGCCAAAGCAAAAGAGCTAGGTTTTGTTTCAACCAACATCGACCTTATCTACGGCTTGCCACACCAGACACCTGAAACTTTCGCTGAAACCATGCAGCGAGTGTTGGACCTGAATCCGGACCGTCTTTCTGTCTTTAACTACGCTCATTTACCTGCACGTTTTGCAGCGCAGCGTAAGATTAAAGATGAAGATCTAGCATCGCCTCAGCAGAAGCTAGACATGCTACACCAAACAATTGAAACATTGACCGGTGCAGGCTACCAATATATTGGTATGGATCATTTTGCTAAGCCAGATGATGAGTTATCGATTCTGCAAAATGAAGGTCGTCTACACAGAAACTTCCAAGGTTATACGACCCAAGAAGAGTGTGACTTGCTGGGCTTAGGCGTTTCATCAATCAGCCAAATTGGCGATTGCTACGCTCAAAACCAGAAAGATATTCGCCCATACTATGAGTCGATTGAAAAATCAGGCCACGCATTGTGGAAGGGCTGTAGCTTAAACCGCGATGACGAGATACGTCGTGTCGTGATTAAGCAGCTTATTTGTCACTTTGATTTAGATATGGCGCTGATAGATGAGAAATTAGGCATTAACTTCGAAGAGTACTTCAGCGAAGACCTTAAGTTATTGCAAACTTTTATCGATGATAAGTTAGTCGACATCACAGACAGAAAGATCACCATCAGCCCAACAGGCCGTTTACTGATCCGTAATATCTGTATCTGCTTTGACGTGTACTATCGTGAGAAAGCACGTCAGCAACAGTTCTCGCGTGTAATCTAACTCATTTGTTAAAAGCCATCTGCTTTGACGGTTTTTAACATGAGCTATCGTTAGAAGGCGCGTCAGCAGCAGTTCTCTCGTGTGATTTAGTGTGAAATAAAACTAAACTTCTAGAATGAAAAACCGACTTAACGTCGGTTTTTTTATGTCTAAAATTTGTTCATACAGTTTTGCCTACCTTCCAAAGATCAAGATTGCATACAACATATTAAAATAGTGCTAAATTCACAAAGCCTGAACTGGATATGTTTAGCGCGATGCGTCCCTATAAAACCTATAAGAATCGATGAAGGACATTTTCATGTACAAAATACTTGTACCCAGCTTACTTGTTATCGGCTTAAGTGCCTGCCAAATACATACAGCACCTGAAACAGAAGCAAAAACTCAATCAACCACAACACAAACAAGCACACCACTGCAAAGCATGATTGATAAGGCTTGGAAGATCACGCTAGATGCCAGTCCAGACTTTGCCTACTCCCAAGGAGACATATCTCAAGCTGGTAAGCTAACCGATCTGTCACCCGATACCTTAGCTAAGCTCAATAGCAGACGTGAACTCCTTCTCGTTAACTTAAAGGCGCTAAACAAAAGTGGGCTTTCTAAAGAGGAGAGGATTAACGCACAGCTCCTACAAGACCAGCTACAAAACGATGTAGACCTATATCGCTACAAAGACCACTACTTGCCAATTTCGTCTGAGAGCGGCTTTCATGCGTATATAGCCTCAATCGCTAAAGACAGATTTGCAACAGAGCAAGACTACCATCACTACCTAGCAAAGCTTGAGGCACTGCCAAAGTATTTTGCTCAGCAAACCTATTGGCTACAGCAAGGATTGGCTGCGGGGATAACTCCACCGAAAGTCACGCTAAATGGATTTGAAAACAGCATCAGCGCCTTTATGGTTCCCGTGGAAGACAGTGGATATTTCAAGCCTTTCACCCATTATCCCAAACATTTTTCAGATGCTCAAAAAGCAGCATTAACCGAACAAGGCCAAGCTTTAGTCGAGAATACGGTACTGCCTCTGTATAAAGAGTTTTTTGACTATATCACTCAAGAGTATTTGCTTGGTGCACGAACTAGCATCGCTACAGCAAGCCTGCCCGATGGCGAAGCCTTCTATGAAAATCGCGTCAGGTATTACACCACCTTAGACATGAACTCAGATGAGGTTCACCAACTGGGTTTACAAGAGGTCAAACGCATCCGAGGTGAGATGGAAGCGATTATTGTCGACGTTGGCTTCGAGGGTTCATTCGCTGAATTTCTTCACTTTCTTCGAACTGACCCGCAGTTTTACCCAAAGACCAAAGAGGAATTGCTAAAAGAGGCGGCGTATATCGCCAAAAAAGCAGATGCCATGCTGCCTAAGTATTTTGGTAAGCTGCCACGCACTCCCTACGGTATCCAAGAAGTACCAGCAGAGATAGCCCCAAAATACACCACTGGACGTTACTCAGGTTCAAGTCGAGATGATGAGCCAGGCTATTACTGGGTCAACACTTACGCCTTGGATAAACGTCCACTCTATGAGATGGAAGCACTAACACTCCATGAAGCTGTTCCGGGTCACCATCTGCAGATATCCCTCAATACTGAGCTTACCTCACTGCCACCATTTCGCCGTTACAGCTATATTTCGGCCTTCGGCGAAGGTTGGGGTTTGTACTCTGAATACTTGGGATTAGAGGCGGGGTTCTATCAAGATCCTTACAGTAACTTCGGCCGCTTAACCTATGAAATGTGGCGCGCAGCCCGATTAGTCGTCGACACAGGCATGCATGCCAAAGGCTGGAGCCGTCAACGAGCTTTGGACTTTATGGCGAGCAATACCGCTTTATCACTGCACAATGTCACCACAGAGATCGACCGTTACATCTCTTGGCCAGGCCAAGCGCTTTCATACAAGATTGGTGAACTAACCATTAAACGCCTGCGTGCTCAGGCTGAAGAGGAGTTAGGTGAAAAGTTCGATATCAGAGCCTTCCATGATGCCATATTGGAAAATGGATCAGTGCCGATGTTAGTGCTAGAACAACAAATCCAGGACTTTATCTCAATTCAGAAAGCCAACTAAGGTAATAGTACCAGTCATATGTGAGTCACTAGAAACTTAGTGGCTCACAAATGGTTTAGGTATACACTGACTAACAAGCATAAACTACACTGTAAATACCATGTCACTAGCAACTGATCCGCAAGACCACGCTCAGAATCAACCAGAACCGCTCACATTCTCATCAGAGCACGCACTTAACACTCTTCAGCAACAAGCTTTCTGGAAGACGGTCACTCAGTCGGTCATCAAAACTATTGATAATATCACCTTAGCTTATGCCTCTATTGAACATCCTCAGAGCCATAAAGCGATTGTCATCAGCAATGGCAGAATTGAGTCATACCTTAAGTACCAAGAGCTGATTTTCGATCTTTATCATCAAGGCTATAGTGTCTACGCCATCGATCACAGAGGCCAGGGACTATCGAGCCGTATAACCGCTAATCCACACCAAGGTCATATCGATAAATTCGATACCTATATCGATGACTTCGCCTTTTTTATCGATAATGTTGTTCTTCCTAAGCAACATAAAGAACTCTTTTTAATCGGTCATTCCATGGGAGGGGCCATAGGCACTCTCTATTTAGATAAGTATTCGCAAACATTTAACGCAGCGGTGTTTTCAGCCCCCATGTATGGCATAAAACTGCCTGTCAGCAGTCGCTTTATCCGTTGGTTAGCTAAAGTGCTAGACACTACATCAGAACATAAAGAACCTAACTATATTTTAGCTGGCAAGGATTACAAACCACATGAGTTTGCCAATAATGATCTAACTCACAGTCAGCCACGTTATGAAGACTATAGAGTTCTCTATCAAACCCATCCACTTATTCAGCTTGGCTCACCAACCAATCATTGGTTATATGAGTCTATTGATGCGGGTAAGAGAACAATAGAAGCGGCACAAAATAGCAACACACCAATATTAATCCTTCAGGCAGATGAAGATACTATCGTCGATAACTTCGCTCAATATCACGCAGTCAGTGGAATGTGTCAGCTTATCAATATCCCCAATGCCCGCCATGAGATCTTTATGGAGCAAGATGAGTGTAGAAATCTAGCCCTCAATGAGTTGATTCACTTTCTAGATAAACACGCTTCTTAACTATCTGTTCCAATACTACAGTTGATGAGGAGCTTAGCTCCTCTTCAACGATCGACTTCAATGTCTTCATAACTAATCTCCTAGAGCAGTCATTCACAGCTTATAGACTCTAATGTTTATAATCTCATCGTTGTTTTATCAAATTCCAGACACGAAAAAGCCCTAACATTGCTGTTAGGGCTTATCGTAATGTTTGTGGGTGAATATCGCGGAGCGATAAGCTCATGAACGCGAATCTGGGGCGGACTATCTCG
>SAMEA5043660__coassemble_563_pt1 | contig 13226 bp, 8 predicted proteins | sample SAMEA5043660__metabat2_high_PE_003 | metagenome-assembled genome bin SAMEA5043660 (sample SAMEA5043660) | Gadus morhua | reverse complement strand
TGCAGGACCTTCAAAGTTAACCTCTTTCACCATGGTATCAATCGGCACTTGTTTGCCCTTGCATACAAATACGCCACGCACATGCACGATACAATGGAGTTTGTTTTCGCTCACAAACTTTTGCTCTATATAAAAATACTTCTCATCCCAGCCCACTAATTTAGTTTCAATCTCAAACTTAGTGAACGGTTTGATATCCTTGATATAAGTGAACTCCGCCGCGTTAACAATCGGCATCCATTTAAGTTTAATAAACCGTTTAAGGAAGCCCATCTCAGCCAGCATATAGGTTCTGGCCAAATCCATAAAAGCTGGATAGCGTGAGTTGGTCACATGTAAATTAATGTCACAATCCAAAGGTAAAGCGCGGTATGCGATACGACTGGTGCCTAAAAAACCAATAGAATTGCAGTGTCGTACACGCCAAATAAACAACCAAAATAACCTAAAATAAAGATTCATCTGCAGCTTTGCCTACATCCTTGAGCAATAAGAACCGAAAGGCTATCAGAGGTCATACCAGATAACAAGGCAAGCTATACCGCTTATCCTTTATCTGGGTTACCTCTAAGTAGAATACGAAGAGAGTAAAGGTACCAGCAAGATGCTATTCCGCTTATATCTCAGAGTGATTTGTATGCCATACTGTGGATAATTTTCTTTTATAAGCAAGAATATAACGAATGAGAATCTTAATTGTTGGCGCTGGAATAGCAGGATTAGCTCTCGCTCACCGTCTGGATAAGTTACAGCTAGATTACACATTAATAGAGCGTTCGCCAGGATGGAGCAATGACGGATCAGGTATTTGCTTACCTGCTAATGCTGTTGCTGGGTTAGAAAAATTAGGCTTGAAAGATAAATTACTAGCTATCTCGTATGCTGTTCATAAAATCAGTTATGTTAAACCTAATGGCACCTTGCTCTCTTCAGCATCGCTAAAGATCCCACCATTCAATCAACAACCGTTTTTGGCTCTCCCTAGAGCAGAATTGCTCAATCTGTTACGCAAAGGAATGGAGAGTAAAGTTAGGTTTGGCAAGACATTGCTGTCCATTGAGCAACTGACTAATGGGGCATCAGTGACATTCAATGACGGAAAAACAGAGCAGTTTGATTGTGTTATTGGCGCAGATGGCATCAACTCTCAGGTACGTGAACTTGCTTTTGAGGAGCCTGATCTTGAAGATCTGTACGTGACTAACTGGCGCTTTTTAATCGACCAAGAAACTGCAGATCTGCAACCCACCTATTATCTGGGTTCCGATAGTTTTTTCATGCGTTATCCAATGCCAGATAATAAGATCTATTGCTACGCTCACATTCTCGATAAAAAACAGAAGTGGGCTCAGAAGCAAGATAAACAGTGGCTGTTAACACGCTTTAACGGTTTTGAAGATAAAGTACTAGAAGCGATTAAAGCCATCCCCTCAAATGATGACATTATTCCCGGACGCTTAAAGTCAGTCGTGTCCAGAGAGGTCTATTCAGGCTCAATTCTATTAATCGGTGATGCATTGCATGGCTGTCCACCCGCACTGCAACAAGGTGTGGGCATGGGATTAGAGGATGTCCATTGTCTTGCCGATCTACTCGCTAAATATCAAAATGTTGAAACGGTTTTTAGCCACTTTAAACAGCAGAGATTAGAACGGATCTCTTGGGTCATTGACGAATCAAACCGAGTCATCAGATTAGCCTCCAAAGGACGAACATTTTTGGGCCGGGTGATACGCAACTTCATCATCAGAAAGAATGGGCCTGCTAATGTGAATGGGTGGCGTAAGTTACTTCTGTGGGATCGCTAACCAGAGCCAACGTTCACTACATCGTCAAAAGCAGCGCACAAAAAAGCCTAAACTTTCGTTTAGGCTTTAACAGTGTAACGACTACTGCATATTACTTGCTGATTTAAGCATTAATGCCTGAATGACGTAGCAGTGCATCTATTTGAGGTTCACGGCCACGGAATCGTTTAAACAACTCCATTGGCTCTTCGCTACCACCCATCTGCAATACGTTTTCAAGGAAGCTACGCCCTGTTTCAGCATTAAATATGCCTTCCTCTTCAAAGCGTGAGAAGGCATCGGCTGAAAGCACTTCTGCCCACTTGTAGCTGTAGTAACCCGCGGCATAACCACCAGCGAAGATGTGAGAAAAACTGTGCTGAAAACGATTGAAATCAGCAGGTTTTATCACCGCGACCAGACTACGGACTTCATCAAGTTTACCTTGAATATCAGCGCCAAGCGTTGGGTCAAATTCAAGATACATGGCAAAATCAAACAGAGAAAACTCAATCTGACGCAGCATTCCCATACCCGATTGGAAGTTCTTCGCCGCCAACATCTTATCTAGCATCTCTTTCGGAAGAGTCTCACCCGTTTCATGGTGACCAGAGATTTCGGCTAAAGCCTCCTCTTCGTAACACCAGTTTTCCATGAACTGACTTGGTAGCTCAACAGCATCCCAAGGCACACCATTGATACCCGATACACCACCGACGTCGATCTTAGTCAGCATATGATGAATACCGTGGCCAAACTCATGGAACAAGGTGGTCACTTCGTCATGGGTAAACAGTGCAGGCTTACCATCCACTGGAGCATTGAAGTTACAGGTTAAGTAAGCCACTGGATTTTGCAGACCATTAGGGGTCTGACGACGACCACGACAGTCATCCATCCACGCACCACCACGTTTACCTTCACGGGCATAGAGATCTAAATAGAAACTCCCTCTGTGGACACCTTCACTGTCTTCGATACTAAAGAAGCGCACATCTTTATGCCAAGTGTCGAACTCTTTCTGCTCAGTGATCGTCAGTCCAAATAAGCGATTCACAGTGTAAAAGAGACCAGATAACACCTTATCTTCAGGGAAATATGGACGTAGAAGCTCTTGAGAAATCTCATAACGATGATGCTTTAGCTTTTCGGCATAGAAGCTTAAATCCCAAGGTGCTAAATCTGTTGCCTGATACGCTTGCTTAGCAAATTCGGTTAATTCAGCCAGCTCAGCTTTACCTTGATCTTTTGAACGCAAGGCTAGCTCATTGAGGAACTCGAGAACCTGCTCTGGGCTTTCTGCCATCTTAGTTGCCAAAGACTTATGGGCAAAACTGTCGAAACCGAGTAACTGAGCGAGTTCATGGCGAAGAGCCAAAATCTCATCCATCAATGGGCCATTATCGAACTCGCCAGCATTGGGACCTTGATCGGAAGCTCGTGTCACAAAAGCACGATAGCACTCTTCACGCAATTCACGGTTTTCACTGTAAGTCATCACAGGTAAATACGAAGGGAAATCTAAGGTAAACAACCAGCCATCCAATTCTTTAGCGACAGCCATCGCTTTTGCAGCCGCAACGGCGGATTCTGGTAATCCTGCAAGTTCAGCCTCAACTGTGACTAACTTGCTCCACGCTTGAGTTGCATCAAGTACTTGATTTGAAAAGCCACTGGTTAATTCTGACATACGTTTAGCCAGCTCACCATAACGTAGTTTATCGGCATCATTAAGCCCAATACCTGACAGCTCAAAATCCCTCAAACTATGTTCAATAACCGTTTGTTGTGCCTTACTCATTTGCTCGAATTCGTCTGAAGCTCTCAGAGATTTATACGCCTGATATAAGGGCTGATGTTGGCCGACAAAAGTGCCATATTCAGACAGCAACGGCAGACAAGCATCGTGAGCGGCGCGCCACTCTTCGGTACTCACCACAGAATTCATATGAGAGATAGGAGACCAGATTTTGCCTAGCGCATCATCTGTTTCCTCAAGAGGAACCACCAAGTTGTCCCAAGTAAACGGCTCAGGTTGTGCTAATACTTTCTCAATGTTACGACGACAATCGGCGATGCCTTGCTCAACAGCAGCTTGAATATGTTCAGGTTTAATCTTAGAAAAAGGCGGTAAGATGGAACTGGTTAACAAAGGGTTGCTCATTGTTATTCCTCAGCATCTGTTGATTAGAATGATCGAAAGCTCTATACCCGAGCTTAAAAAAATAGCTTACTCATTAAGTATGGGCTAATGACACAATATTCAAGAAATATCACCATTTAGCCCCATAAAATATATGCCTATCAGGCTAAACAGGGAGAAACCTTGACCAGCCTCAAACAATTTACTTTACTTAATTTTGACATTGCTCGGTTTGATAACCTGATCGCAAATGTAAAGCGTTATCATTTACATAAGGCCATTAAACCGTACTATTCGATCATTTAAAACAATTACTCTGGTTGCATTAAGCCGCTTATGAAAAAACACATAGCACTATTTTTACTGACAAGTCTCAGCATCATGGCATTTAGTGCCTATGCCGATACCAATTCAGCCATAGACGATTCGCACAGCACCAGTAAATTTAGCGTGCAAGAATCGAGTGAGGCGCAATATTTATTAGATCTCGGTTGGGATTCTAACTATATTTCTGAAGGCCGAAACAATCTTGAAAATGGCGGCATCTTTTGGAGTACTGCGGCGGTTCAATATCAAAACGTCAATGTCTATGCGATGTTAGGGCGTGGTGATAGTGAACACTACATTGAGTGGGATATTGGCATTGAGTACACCATCGCGCTTACTGAGAACCTTGAAACCACACTCGGCTACCAAAGGGTAGAGAGTTATGGCGATGAGCGCTTTAGCGATAATGAGCTATGTGGCTCACTGACTTATGCCGGCGTTGAATGGCTCACACCATCAGTTAATTACACTTATTCGATTGGAGCTGGAGGTTACTTTGTTGAAGCTAGCCTTCACAGTAGTTGGGAGCTAACCGATAAGTTAACGCTGACCCCTTATGTCACCCAAGCTTTTGATTTTCAATATGCAACCGAAGATTACAATGGCCAAAACCACTTCCAATTCGGCGTAGAAGCTGAATATCTATTAAGTCAGAATATCAGCCTATCTGGGCACGTCAGCCACACAATAGCGCAAGAAGATATCAAGCTTGAAGCTGAGATGGATGACATGACATCTGGCTTAGATCAATCCTTTGCCGGTGTGCACTTAACCTGGTTCTTCTGAACTTAAGTCCGCACCTCAAGTAAGTGATCTTAATGCATATGAAGACAGGGAATGTCTTTTACTTTTAGCAAATACAGAGGAACATGGAATGTCACTCTTAACCCCATTAAAACCCATTGTTGTTCATCGCTTCTTGGCTCTAATCGCCATCCTCCTTTTCAGCTTGAGCACACAATTACATGCCGATACAACAACATCACTCCCCCTTGGTACAGTACTCGATAACCAAGGAAACCCTATCCCTATGCCATCTCAGCAGCAAAGCGCATTAGAGATACCTTCAATAAAACCCTCAAAATCAAGTAAAGCCACTCAGTATAAACCCACCAAAAAAACCTCACGTACCAAACCTAAAAAGCAGGCTTTGTCACCAAAGCAACAACTCGCCAGTCGAACCAGTGTGGCGAATGACCCCAGCTGTCGCTGGCTAGATACTCGCATGGATCAACTTGAGAAAAAGCTCACCTATGAAGGTAATTCAGGCTCCAAGAGTTACCATCAAAAAGAGTTAAGTGCCAGAGAACGTGAGTGGAAATGCATGAAGTGCGGCACCGAGGGGCCTAACCGAGTCGATCGTGATAAGTGCCAACAAAAGCGCTAACTATCGCTCGCTTCAGAGACTTTGCGTGAGTTCAATTCTAGTCGTATCAGTATTGAAATGGTGAGTCATAAACCAATCTCCATTTGTCCGTAATAAAGCCGCGGTCCATCGGGTCTGGTATAAACGGGGATATACACAAACAATATCAGACCTTGCCTTCAACCTTTTGAAACTTCGTCGAATGAACTAATAGTAATATGATGGGTATTGCTGGTTTGCTCTATGCTTTCCCCCTACAATGTGAACAATGCTTTTTATAAACCCCTTTTGGAGATAACAATGGCCCAACATTTTGACTATATCTGTCTTGGCGCAGGTAGCGGTGGTATTGCATCGGCAAACCGTGCGGCAATGCGCGGCGCTAAAGTACTATTAATCGAGGCTAAAGCCCTAGGTGGAACCTGTGTCAACGTGGGTTGTGTTCCTAAAAAAGTGATGTGGTACGGGGCTCAAGTTGCCGAAGCACTTCACCTTTATGCAAAAGATTATGGTTTCGACGTTACCGTCAATAAGTTTGACTGGAATACGTTAGTGGCTAGCCGTGAAGCGTATATAGACAGAATTCATGGCTCATACGATCGTGGTTTAGAGAGCAACAAAGTCACGTTAGTTCGAGGTTATGGCCGTTTCGTTAATGAACGTACCATAGAAGTTGATGGCCAAGAGTACAGTGCCGATCATATCCTTATCGCTACCGGTGGCTCACCAAGCATCCCCAATATTCCTGGGGCAGAACTCGGTATCGATTCAGACGGTTTCTTTGCACTCAGAGAACAGCCAAAGCGTGTTGCTGTTATTGGTGCAGGTTATATTGCTGTAGAACTTGCAGGTGTACTGCATTCACTCGGCAGTGAAACTCAGCTTTTTGTGCGTAAACACGCACCGCTACGTAGCTTCGACCCAATGTTAAGTGAAGCGCTAATGGAGTCAATGGCAACAGACGGCCCTACGCTTCATACCAATAGCACACCAGAATCGGTCTGTAAAAATGCTGATGGCAGCCTGACACTTAAGCTAGAAAATGGCCAAAGTTTCGAGGTTGATACGCTAATCTGGGCGATTGGTCGTAAACCATCTACGGGTAACATCGGTCTAGAGAACACTCAAGTGAAGCTTAACGACCGTGGTTATGTGGTTGTTGATGATCAGCAAAATACCACCAACCCAGGGATCTACTGTGTCGGTGACATTATCGAAGGCGGCGTCGAGCTAACACCTGTTGCCGTTAAAGCGGGTCGTCTGCTTTCAGAACGTCTATTCAATGGCATGACTGAAGCCAGAATGGATTACAAACTCATCCCAACAGTTGTCTTTAGCCACCCAGCTATCGGCACCATGGGACTTTCTGAGCCTGAAGCCGTTGCCCAATATGGTGCAGATCAAGTTAAGTGCTACAGCTCAGGCTTTACTTCAATGTACACAGCAGTCACTGCTCATCGTCAAGCTTGTAAGATGAAGCTAGTTTGTGCCGGTCCTGAAGAAACCGTCGTCGGTATCCACGGCATTGGTTTTGGTATGGATGAGATCCTACAAGGTTTTGGTGTGGCAATGAAAATGGGCGCAACAAAAGCGCAGTTTGATGCAGTTGTTGCGATACACCCAACCGGCGCCGAAGAGTTTGTCACCATGAGATAGTTTTACGACTATCCGTTAATACTGCTGCGTCTCGCGTTATAAATCCGTAGGCGCAGCTTTTAATTCTAAGCTTCATCAGTACTAAGCCAAAACAGAGCAAAAAATAACGTCAATCATTTCAACTTCTCCTTTACTGCTCCTCAGTATCCCCCTCTTTAAAGCTCTATTCTATATTTTAAATAACCAATTAATTGCCAAATATACATATTGGTTACCATGGCCATTAAATAAACCCATTATCAAACCAAACACAAAATCACTCACTTGAGATGAACAACAACGCAGCAACTAGTATTAATAAAAAGACGCTTTACCCCCTCTTTTTTCAAATTATCGCATTAACTACGCTTATCTCTATTCTTGAATATTTACACTCAACGCGGGGCATGCGTGCGTCACTTACCTGCTGGCTAACACGATTTACCCAGAGAAAAAATGCTGAGCAGCAAAATCGAAGTATTGCGTAAATTTGGACAATTTAGGCTTTGATTTGACGTCATATTCAGATCTATTTACCGATGTAATCCTTATAGATATTGTATTAGACAAAATCAGAAACCCACTCAATTACATGTTTTTAAAAGGTTTTGTATTTATTTGTATTTACAAAAAAATATTATCAGACAATAATCGCGGGATTTTAAAAAAATCCAAGTGATGCACTTGGTGAAAAAGGCAAAACGCATGAAAGTGCGTGACGCAAAGCAACCAGCCTAAGGGTTTCAACCTAAGGTAGTGGAGTTACCACAAGTGACACGTGCAGTTCTTCTGAACCTGTTACTTTTCTATGTACTTATGAAAAGGACATGATTTAATGACATCGTTTAAATTAAGCCTACTCGCTAGCAGTCTAATCTTAGCTGCCTCGGCTTTTAGCACACCTGCTTTCGCAACAAATAACTCAGTTAACCTAGCTAATACAATGAATACGATTCATCAAAAAATAGATGATCGCATTGCTGAGTTAAGAGAATACGCGTCGGATGAGAGTAATGTCATCATTCAAGACCAAACACGCTATATCAAAGTGAATAATAGCCAATACGAACTCACTCAAGATAATTACATTATGTTTGATTTGCCGTCGTCATATACTGATGGAACCGCTTTTCGTAACGTATTCAATTTCATTGACGATGACTGGGAAATAAGTTGGTACGGCTTTGGTATGGTTCTCGTTAATAAAGTATACGGTAACTATAACTACGGTAATGGCTGCTTGATTGAATATGGTCCAAGAGGTGATGTTTACACCCCCACTGGATCGAAGCATTTGGTGATTGAAACCGCTAGTTGCGGGGTAGAAGAAGGTGAAACCCTAACCGAAAAATCATTTTTAGGCGAAGGCCGCAAGCTTGATTACTCGACTTTTGGCTATGAAAGCGCTGATAACTTTTCGCCAGAATCGGTCGCAATAAATCGCGATAAAGTTTATGTGGGCAACGTACACAGCAGCTTCTCTAAAATCGAACGCTTTGACCTGAAAACCCAACAGGCATTACCGGCTATTACCGGGTTTACCTTGAATGGTATCGATGAAACCTACCGGGTGGTGAGTGACGTGACCGAGCACAATGGTCGCCTTTATGTGGCATCATTATCCTCTAATCGCGTTGATATTTATGACACAACCAATAACGATAATATCGTTATGTCACTGGGTACGGGCTCATGGTCGGGTAACACCTTTGATAAAACACTGACCCACCCACACAGTGTTGCTGCTAACAATGACTACATTTTTGTTGCCGATGTTAGTGGTAAAATTTCAGTTTATGCACAAAGCGACGTTAAACAGGCTAATCACAAAAACACCAAAAAACATGCGTTCTTAAGTCTACCTGAGAGCAACAGCATTTACCGAAATCTGAAAATGGAAGTCGTCGGTAATGAGTTGATTGCTAGTTTTGATAGCTCTGCAACCTATGTGTTTGATATCGCTAATATAGAAGCAGGACAACATCTTATCGAGCCAAAACAAACATACGCTAAAACTCATCGACGTAATGTGTATGAATCAGCACGAGGCGATGTCTTTACCGGTAGCACTTCCGGTAATGTTGAGTTATTCCCTGCTGGCACTTTAGTATTTACAGATTCTGGCGTAGCAATGCCTTCTACTCAGCAATACAGCACTTACTTTGATATTAATACCAACACTGAAGCCACATCCAAAGTCGCTTTCGATCTGGCTGTTGAAAACGATATTCTGGCGATGTTACAAGATCGAACAGTACTCTTAGCTGATATCGAAACTTTACGTATTCATCAATCTAATAATACCGTTAGTTACACCAACGATATCGACTTAACAGGCTCAGATGTAAGCCACACACCTTTGTTATTTAATGGCGAAAGCTGGGAAAGTTTAACCACAAACCATGAAGTGCGTATCAACCGTCTGCTCTCCGGTAAGCAAACCTTAGATGCGCTAGAAATTACCAGTTATGTCGCACAGCCAACTCATGATTTAACAGTTGAAGCACGTTTTAATAATGACGGAGCATGGGTTCAGTTGGGCTCAATTACCCAGTTAGATGCCTTTTCTTCCTTTAAATTGGGACAAACGCTGCAAGATAACCTTTATTACCCAACGGCAAATGGTCTGCAATCGGTTGCCATTAAAGGATTAACGGATCTTAGTTATTTACCGGCAAATATCATCGATATTCGTCTAACTTCGAAAACCGATGAGTTAGTAAAGAAGATCACTGATTTAAAACCAAAATGGCGCCTACGTTTTGGCACATTCAACACAGGAAATTGGGCGAAGATAACACCTGCCTATGCAAGGGAATGGATGATCATCATAGCGAACTTCGCTTATATGATTGATAGCCCTGAATTTGAGCATTTGTGGTTCAATTACAGAGACAGCATTGGTCAGGGGAATAATGAATTCTTTGGCAATGCAGGCCCTATCGATGGTTCTGGTGGTAACTTTACAGCTGAAAATTACAAGCGCGTATATGATGAGTTTATGAATCGCGATCTTATCAACTTAGGGATCTCGACCATAGGTGGTGGCTTAGGCGGTGGAACAACTCTGGGAATTGATACCTGGAACTATTATTCACACTACTATAATTCTGGCATGGGTGTTGTTGGGCATGAATTTGGACACCACTGGGGATCTCATGACAGTAGTTTCTCTAATTCCTCGCGTGGCTTGCAACTGATGACTCAAGATCTGCATCAAATGATGATCCGCAGTCAGTCTCTGCCTTACTTAGATGATGAGATTAACGCCTTCTACAAAACTCCGCGTGAGGAGATGTACAACGGTGTCGATCATAGATTCCGTACTCCTCGCCCTGCTGACAATGTGAACCTGGTTGAAGGTTACTTTGCTGAAAATCCACTGCTATTTGTGCATTAAGTTTGATTAGAGCATAAAAGTTATCGACATAAGACTAAGCCAATCAAATCCTTGATTGGCTTTTTTATGAGTCGTCGGCTTGAAGATACAACCAGAGTCCAGATCGTCACCACACAGAAATGAAACGTAAATTGTTTAAATACAACTACTTATGTAAATTCGCAAGTGTTAATCCTGAAGAACATTATTTGTTTCAGATCCAACTTCCACCCAGTTTGATTCATGTCACACACAAGCGCCAGCACTTGTGACTAAGGTCTCAATACTACCCTCTATTTTCCTTTGTGAGTGATTAAAATCCAAATTAAGTGAAAAAAATTCTCATCGCTTTAAACACATTACAGAGTCACATTTACGATGTACCAGCCTCATTAGATAAAAGTAATGGCGTCTCCAGGGTGGCTTTAACTCTGTCCATGACCACAATGGTTCTAAACCATTTTACATTCGGATTGTTATAAAATAGTCGGCCACTGATCGCATCATATTCGGCCATGCTTGCAACCGTGAGTACCAACATAAAATCTGCTTCGCCCGTAACATAGTAACACTGCTGTATTTCGGGGCCTGAGAAGCACAACTTCAACTCTTTCATATCAGATGCACGCACATGAGCTGCGTGAACCTCCACAATAATGGTGATCGCTTGCCCCACTTTATCGGGGGAAATAATGGCTGAATTGGCTTGAATCACTCCTGAATCTTCTAAGCGCTTAATTCTACGCTGCACAGAAGCTGTCGATAAATGAACGAGTTCAGCAATCACCCGTAATGGGGTGATATTGTTTTTTTGCAAAATGCTCAAAATGGCATGATCAAAGCTATCAATTGGTTGGTTCATGTGAAAATTTTTCTCATAAGCACTAGTTAATTCGAGCGCTATTCTCAAGTGAGGAAGAATAAGATTACTGCCAATATCTTTCTTCCCGATTTGGAGCAGTAAAATGCATTGGCATAGCAGACTCGTTCAACCACAGACTTTAGCGACGTCAGGATTTCAATCATTAGCAACACCCACGTATCGCGGCTCTACCGTATTATTTAACAAACAAGCTGATATTGTCGATGATTGGAATCAGGCAGAAAACGGCTACAGCTATGGCTTATACGGTACACCAACAACATTAGAGTTATCGGGACGTATTGCACAATTAGAAGGTGCACTACACAGTTTTGTTGTACCCGGCGGACAAGCCGCTATTGCGTTAGTTTATTTTGCCATGTGCCGAGCAGGCAGCCATGCACTCGTTCCTCACAATGCCTACGGTCCGAACAAAGAGATGGCCCAAGGACTACTAAAAGATCTAGGCATTGATGTCGAACCCTACGACCCACTTATTGGTGCTGGGATCTCTGATCTGATCCGTGATAACACCAGCTTGATTTGGGTAGAAAGCCCAGGTTCAGTGACCATGGAAATTCAAGATGTGCCCGCTATTTGCGCTGCGGCACATGAAAAAGGCGTCATGGTTGCGTTAGATAACACCTACGCTGCCGGTGTGCTATTTGATGCCTTTGCACATGGTGTTGATATCAGTATGCAAGCACTGACTAAATATGTTGGCGGCCACAGTGATCTATTACTTGGCACCGTTTCTGTCAATACCGAAGTCCTAAAAGCCAAAGTGGGTGTGACCTTCAAACAACTCGGTTTAGCCGTCTCTCCTGATGATTGCAACTTGGCTCTAAGAGGCCTGCAAACCCTTGGCATTCGCTTAACCCATCTAGAAAAATCGACGCTAGAAGTTGCCCAGTGGCTTTCTGAGCAAAAAGGGGTTGCTCAGGTCTTCCACCCTGCATTCCCATCGTGTCCAGGCCATGAGCTTTGGAAACGTGACTTTACCGGTTCAAGTAGCGTGTTCTCCTTCCTATTTACCGAGGAGTTCAGCGCCAGCCAAGTTGAAGCCTTCATCGATACTTTATCAATGTTCAAAATCGGCATGAGCTGGGGCGGCGTCACCAGTTTGGCCTTGGTCTACCCAAACATTGAGCGTCCAGGTAAAGACTACGCTGGCCGTTTAGTCAGACTAAATATCGGTTTGGAGCACACTCAAGAGCTTATCCAAGATCTTGAGCGTGCCATCAAAACTGTCTCTTAAAAGACAAAAAAATCAGCAAAGTGAAGTTACGCCACGCGTAACTTCACTTGACGAACAATCAACTAAAAAAACTCATAATAGCTTATGTAAGGTGCATCAAATGACGAATCTAACTCGTGGTTTTACCCTGCAAGAATTTGAGCAAAGAACTGTACGCGCCCAAAAAGCCATGCATGACATGAAACTAGACGCGATGATATTTACCACTGAACCCAACGTTCGTTACTTCACTGGTTTCCACTCGCAATTCTGGCACAGTCCAACCCGTCCTTGGTTTGTCGTGGTACCTGCAGAGGGCAAACCTATCGCTATCATTCCTGAAATCGGCGCCAAAGGCATGTCGCAAACATGGATTGATAACATTATTACGTGGCCTGCGCCTCGTCCAGAAGATGACGGCATCAGCCTAGTTGCAAACACCTTAAACGCGCTACCGCGCCGACATGGCCGTGTTGGTGCAACCTTAGGC
>SAMEA5043660__coassemble_562_pt1 | contig 13268 bp, 10 predicted proteins | sample SAMEA5043660__metabat2_high_PE_003 | metagenome-assembled genome bin SAMEA5043660 (sample SAMEA5043660) | Gadus morhua | reverse complement strand
GGCGTCGCTATCTCTAACAGCGCGATGCAGTCGATTGGTTGCGTTGCTGCTCGCATGTGTAACACCAATAATTGCCCCGCGGGGATTGCTACCCAAAAAGCAGACCTACGTCAGCGACTCAATGTTGAGAAATCATCCCAACAACTGGCCAACTTCTTCAATGCGTCGGTCGAGTTGATGCAAGTGATGGCACGCGCCTGTGGTCATCATAGCTTGAACGACTTTAACAGAGACGACTTGGCCACCTGGCACAGGGAGATGGCACATCTTTCTGGTGTCAATTATGCGGGAGTCGGTTCAATATAAATGCGAGTCACAAGTGTTTAAACAATAGGGTCCTCAGCTTCAATTGAAGCTGAGGACCCTATTAATCATCAAGTCATTAAAGTGATAAAATACCAATCAGCATCATTAACTTAACCCAATCTTCTTCTGAGCACTTTGGTTGCTTGAACTAGATTTTTCAGAGCGGGTTCAACTTCATCCCAGGTACGAGTTTTAAGTCCACAATCTGGATTGACCCAAAGTTGGCGCACCGGAATTTTACGTGCAGCCTTTTCGATTAATGTCACCATCTCATCCACTGTCGGCGTGTTTGGTGTGTGAATGTCGTATACGCCGGGACCGATCTCATTTGGGTATTCAAAGTCTTCGAATGCCGTTAACAGCTCCATTCGAGATCGCGACGTTTCAATGGTGATCACATCTGCGTCCATGGCCGCAATCGCAGCGATGGTTTCATTGAACTCGCTATAACACATATGCGTGTGAATTTGCGTCTCATTGGTAACACCTGCCGCGCTGAGCTTGAACGCATCAACAGCCCAGTTTAAGTAGTGTTCCCAGTCCGATTTTTTCAACGGTAGGCCTTCACGGAAAGCTGGCTCATCGATCTGAATAATCCCAATTCCTGCATTTTGAAGATCGACCACCTCATCTCGAATCGCTAAGCCTATTTGTGTAGCTATCTGCTCGCGGCTGATATCTTCACGGGCAAAAGACCAATGCAAAATAGTCACAGGACCAGTTAACATCCCTTTTACTGGCTTATCCGTCAGACTTTGAGCATACTCAGCCCATTCAACAGTCATGGCTTTAGGTCGAGATACATCACCGTAGATAAGTGGCGGTTTTACACAGCGCGAACCGTAGCTTTGTACCCAGCCAAACTGAGTGAACCCCACACCTTCTAACTGCTCACCAAAGTACTCAACCATGTCATTACGCTCAGCTTCACCATGAACCAGAACATCTAAACCTAACTTAAGCTGACGTTCAACCGTGTCTTTCGTCACTTGTTGCAGTTGGTCATTATAAAATGTTTCAGTGATCTCGCCTTTACGCCAGCGACTGCGCAAGCCGCGAATCGCCGGTGTTTGTGGGAAAGAGCCTATCGTGGTGGTAGGCAATAGAGGTAACTTGAACTTCTGCTGTTGAATTGTCTGACGATGAGTAAACTCAGTTTCACGTTCATAGTCATCGCTATTGAGCGCTGCAACGCGATCTATAACTTGCTTATCAGCAGCGGCTTCACGGGCTTCTCGCCTTGCAACACACGTCGCTAAGATGGCCTCAACTTCAGCTCTGTTGCTACAATTTTCAGGCGGACTAAGCAAGGTTTGTAACTGAGCTAACTCAGTGAGTTTTTGCTTAGCAAATGACAATTGTTGCTTTAACGCAGGAGCCAGCTCGGTTTCAACATCAAGATCCACTGGGCTATGCAGTAATGAGCAAGAAGGTGCAATCCAAACACGTCCAGGAAGATCATTGACCAAGGGGCGGATACGCTCGGCAATGACGTCAATATCTGCGGCCCAAACGTTACGGCCATTGATAACCCCTAAAGAGATCACTTGCTCAGCTTGTAGATTTGCTGCAAATACCGCGAGTTGTTTAGGTGCCGTCACCAAATCCAAATGCAAACCAGCAACAGGCAGAGAAGAGATTAATGCCTGATGATGTGCAACCGTGCCATAGTAACTCGCAAGCAAAATGTTTACCGACGTGTCGTTCAGTGCTTCATAGGTTGATGCTATCGCAGCTTGCCAATCAGCCTCTAGCTCCAGAGCTAGAATAGGCTCTTCAAGTTGAACCCACTCAACCCCTTGTGCACTAAAACGCGCCAAGATGTCTGCATAGGTTTTAATCAGCTTAGGCAATAGAGAAAGCTTATCAAAATCACTGCCAACCGCCTTAGACAAAAATAAGTAAGAAACAGGCCCTAACAGTACAGGCTTGGCTTTATACCCAAATGCTTTTACCTCTTCCACTTCATCAAAGAACTGCTCAAAGGCCACGCTAAACTCTTGGTCGGCCGTCAATTCAGGCACGATGTAGTGATAATTGGTGTTGAAGTATTTAGTCATCTCACCAGCGGGAGCATCTTTCCCTGTTGGGGCACGTCCACGTGCAACTCGAAACAGGGTGTCTAGGCTTATCTTTCCCGACTGGCTCTCGCTTTCATCGCGATGACGTTCAGGAATAGCATTTAGCGTAGCACTGAGGGTAAGAACCTGATCATAATAGGCAAAATCTCCGACAGGCAGTAAATTAACACCCGCTTCAGCCTGCCACTTCCAATGTGTGCTTCGCAGCTCTTTAGCCACTAAAGCTAACTCAGCTTGAGTTAGCTCACCTCGCCAGTATTTCTCCTGAGCAAATTTCAACTCTCGCTGACGACCAATACGGGGAAATCCTAAACTTGCTATCTCGACATTTTGCATATTGTATACCTTTTGATTTATCATAATCAGAATTCAGGGTTAACGCGTCAAGGTGTCGATTGAGTGCTTATAGATCTTAAGCTCAGATATCATCAATTAACCACCTAGGCGTCTGGACGTCTAGAAGTTTATTGTGATAGTCTGTCCTGAGACAAGGGAATTGATTTCAAGCACAACATGAATATGATTCATGTCACTATGGGTAAAGTATATTATGATTGAGATTAGACACTTACGAACATTAGTAGCCCTAAAGGAGAGTGGTAGTTTGGCGGGTGCGGCTAAAAAACGTTTCGTGACTCAGTCCGCCCTCTCTCATCAGATCAAAGAATTGGAAACCAGAATTAACTCTTCTATCTTTATCAGAAAGAGCAAACCTCTCTCTTTTACCCAAGAGGGGGTCAGATTACTCAATTTGGCAGAGGAGATTTTACCTAAGATAATAGAAACCGAATATGATCTAAAACAGGGACTCAATCAGGAGGGAAGTCAGCTTAGAGTGGGTATTGAATGTCATAGCTGTTTTCGCTGGCTAATGCCTGTGATGGAGCAATTCAGAACATCCTCTCCACAAGTGAGTTTAGATCTTTCAAGTCGTCATCTTTTCGACTCACTTAATGCGCTTGAGATGGGGGATCTTGATGTAGTGCTAACCTCAGACCCTGTTCCGGGACAAGCTATTGCCTATCAACACTTGTTTGATTTTGAAGTTAAACTCGTGATTGCCAATGATCACCCATTAGCCAGTCTGACCCATGTTACCCCTCAACAGCTCGAAAGAATGCCCATCATCAGCTACCCAGTCCCCCTAGAGCGCTTAGATCTTTATCGACATTTTATGGAGCCAGCAGGAGTCAAAGCGGGCGAGCAATTAAGCTGTGATCTCACCATGATGCTACTGCAACGTATCGCCTGTAAAGATGGCGTCGCCGCATTACCAACTTGGTCAATCAGTGAATCTTTTGGATTGAATTTGACCTCGATAAAATTAGGTCCAGAAGGGCTTAAACGCCCTCTTTTCGGCGCTTATCGCAAAGACAGTACAAGCGCACGAGTGGCGCAACAATGGTTAACCTTGGTGGCAAAAGAGGGATTGGCAAAGCAGCATAAATTGAATTAAATAACAGTCAATTCAATCGCGATATCGAGCTGATAGGGCTAAAAAGTGCCGAGTTACAAATAAACTCTTATTACTTACAACTCGGCACTCTACTGTATTTATAACGGATTAAGTAACTGATTTCTCATGGACAATACACGTCTAAGCACTAATCCTGGTGAGTTAGGGTTGATGGTTTGACGCAAGTTATGCGCAATCATAAACTCCTCTTGTAACTCTTCATCTAGCCCCAGTGAATCAAATGCTTCTATGGTCAATGTCTGTTTCTGATTATCGATAAGTGACTTGATAATGCTCAGTGGGAATGATTCTTCAGACTCTGCATTTAAATAAGCGAAAGCCGTTAATGCAATGATTTCACCAAATACACTAAACAGAGCTAAGGTTTGCACCTCATCTGGATTGATATCAATCTCATGCATTTGATGCAGGCTATCAACCGCATTACTCGCGATACTTTCGGTTAACGCCCAATAACCCTGCACTAACTTCTTATAAGGTTGAGGCAGTTCATCAAGACGTTCCTTAAGATAAAAAGTGAATGCATAGCGGTAGATATTAACTTGACCAAGTCGGATCAATGCATCCTTCAAAGAACGATTTTTAGTTCCACTGGCATCAGCATTCGCCGCCGAATTACTGCGCCACAACATGTGAGCTGCCAATGCGGGATCCGATGATACGATATCAATGACATTTCGAATGTCACCATCTGCAATAATGGCTTTTTTAAGTGGTATTAAAATACCACGACGACCAATCACTTGCTCTTCGTTACTGATGATCGCACGTACTTGAGTGAATACTTGATGCTCAAGATCTGTCATGGGCAATATAACCTAATTTAATATTATTCAAGACGCTAACTCTTATTAATGAATTTACCCATAAAAAGCCTATCAGGGTCAAGTTCATTTCTCGTAATTAGTGACTTTACCTCTTTTTCTACTTTAATTTGCCCTAGAGTCAACTCACCCACGCTTAATTCCCACAATTAAGGTTAATTTATACGATGGCTAAGTCATCCTTAACCTCAAATAAATATCCAAACCTTGGTTTAACAGTGGATGTTTAATAGCAAATCAGTATAAAGCGCCCGCTTCAAGCAAGCTTAAATGAATCGCTTCAGCCAACGCACGATAACCCGCCTGATTTAGGTGAACTGTATCAGATTTCATTGCTGGGCTTTTTAAGAGATCAGCCAATGTATCTTCAATCAGTATTAGATCATAGTTTTCGGCTAACGCAGAATACAGGTTTGCATCCGTCAAAAAGAGACTCTTTTGCGGCACAGCAATTAATATGACGGGGATAGAATGAGCCTTTGCCATTTCTATCATCTTCGCTAAATTAGCTTCAGTAATATCAGGATCTGTATTACGTAAAAAATCATTGCCGCCTTCGAGTAAAATAAGCAATTGCGGCGATGACTGTTCAAGCAAGCCACGTAATCTTGCTAAACCTTGAGTGGTGGTTTCACCAGAAACGCCAGCATTAATGACGCTCAGTCCCGTCAACTCTGACAAAACCGCTGGGTAATCACCGCCGTCATTGGCGCCCTTTCCATAAGTCAGACTGTCACCAAAAGCCAAAATGTCCCCATTGGCTGAAAGCGGCTCAAGCTTAGGGCCTGAACAGCCTTGTAAAAACAAACAGGCAATACACAGCAACCCCAGCCATCTTTTTGTCATTCTGACTCTTTCTCCATATTCTCTGTAAACCTTGTCAGCTCAAGATCGAGCAAAGAAAACTAAATTTAGCACATAAAAAAGCCAGACTCTAAGGTCTGGCATTTTCAAACTGTCACAACCTACATCGAGAAAGGTATTTTCATCCCTCTAATAAGGCGATCACGCGCAGCAAAAAGTCATCTTAGAATCGATAACTTGCTGTTAGACGTACCGCACGCCCAGTACCCGAGTAATATCCACCGTAGTAAACAGCACTGGCATATTGCTCATCAAGCAGATTGTCGACACGAATACTGGCAAGCCAATTATCATGGGTATAATTAACGGCTAGATTCGATAACCAGTAAGCTTCTATCTTTGGACTCGCGTTACTCGCATCACCACCTTCATAACGAGACCCCGTATAAACAACCTCTGCAAACACCTGCCAATCTTGAGTTAAATCAACACTGACATAACCACTACCGGTATTTTGAGCAACCCAAGCGAGGTATTTACCCTCGTTAGCACCCTCAGTATATTTGGCATCGATATAGTTATACTCAAGACCAAGTTGGGCTGATTGAGTCACTTGCCAATCCCAATCTAGACTCGCTCCATAACGACGTGAAGAGTCTGCATTAACGTTAGCGCCAGGCCAGCTACCTTCAACAGGAGGCTTGGCATTAGAGTCGTAGAATATTTCATCTTCAAGATCTAAACGGTAGGCACTCAAACGTAATGAGTGAGATTTTGGTGTCCAGTCCCAACCTGCTTCATAGGAGCGACCTGTTTGTGGTTTGAGACCAATCACATCATAGGGGGTAAATGCTTGCTCATCGACCTTAGCAAAACGGAAGTTATCGTCAGCACGAATATAGAATCTATTAGCTTGGCTTGGGCGATAATTAACACCCAGTTCAAAGGCGGTAGCATCGTTATTGAGCTCAATACCATTCGGGTATTTGTTCGCATCAGTCAGCTCGTCTTTAATATCACTATAGCGGCCACCAACAACATAGCTCAATGTTGAAGTGAGCGGCACATCAGCCTGCAGATACACGCTAGCTAACGTCTGAGTGTTATCTCGGTTGATATAACTCAGTGCATAATCTGCATCGCCTTTACTAATGTCTGCGCCGAAAATGATATTAACGTCACCATTATCGGTTGCATATTTAGCGATAGCCTTTGGATTAAACTCAAACAAAGAACGTTTAATTTTACCTGCACTTCCATAGCTAACAGAATTAACGTCAGTATCGGAGTAATTCATATCCGCTGATAGTAACCATTGTGAATTTAGCTGAGTACGGTAACCCATTCTCACAGCCGTGGTCATTTCATGTTGCTTATCATCTGGGTATAACTTGCTTGCTTGACGAGGATTATTTTCAAACTCCTCTTTTGTAAGCGAACCGGCAAGTTCTCTCTCGTTGTCGTAATAACTTGTTTCAACAAAGAAGTTATTTTTACTAGTTTGATATTCTAGTCGACCAAGCACTGAGCTGGTTTCATTAGCATTATGCTCACGATAATTATCACCTTGGTTATAACTCGCTGCCGCATAGTAACGCCAAGTGTCATTAATGGCACCAGAGACGTCTCCTCTTCCTTCATAGGTATCGAAGCTGCCACCAGAAAGTTGAATGCTGCCACCGGTCGCATCAGGTGCTTTGGTTATAATGTTAATCACACCACCCACTGCTTGATCGCCATAAAGCACACCCGCGCTGCCAGACATAATCTCCACACGTTCGATTTGATTAAGTGGAATGGCATTGATGCTAGGCGCGGCAATATCCATATTATTCAAACGACGTCCGTCAATCAAAATCAGTGTGTTATTAGCCGCTTGATCTGAACTAAACCCGCGCAGAGAAAACACAGCTCCAGAATTTGAATCTGAGATCTGAATACCACTTTGACCACGAAGCACTTCGGTCAAGTTTACAGCCCCGCTCATCTCTATTTGCGCAGCATCAATCACATTCACATTCGCGGCAATATTAAGAGGGGTATTTTCACTACGGCCAATCACAGTGATCACTTCATCGACACTGTTTAATGATTGAGACTCTTTAGTGTCAGCAGCTGAGACCACGGATGCAAACGGTAGGCTTAGAGCACTGCCAACAAGCACTGCTACTTTTGATAATTTAATTGACGTTTTATTTGATTTGTTATTTAAGAATGTACCCATTTTACCTTTAACTCCTGAAAGGAAAACGGGGCAAAAATGTCACGACAAAAATGAGTTCAGCCCAAGTATATTAAGCGCTCTATCGCATCTCGAGATCTGCCCGCCGAAATCTCAAAATCATCTAATGGGCCGGTCTCCGGACTTAGGCTATGCAGAGGTAACCCTAGAGGTCATCTGCGCAAGTTAGGGGTTATTGCGCTTCTTTTCACAGATAAACGCGGCTAACTTTCACCTTTCACCGTTGCGGGGGCAGTGCCAGATTTTCACAGGCTTCCCGATTATCCTTCTCTCCCCCATAAAAATATCGACTTTATCATTAAGCCCAAGGAGCAGATTCAGGCACCACAAAAGATTGACTAAAAATGTATTACTATACGCCCACCAGCTGCTGATGCAGAAATGCGAGCGCGGCATTATAGACGTCTACATGGATAAAAGTCTAACTTTTGATTGACAATATCTTAACCAAACATCGAAAGTTAACGCTTTACAAGATGTTAGAGAGGCAAGCTTTCTACCTCCACATACCCATTACTGACTCAATCCATACGGAGCTATTGTTGCCATAAACTCGCGGTAGTTACTGGATTCTAGCGGTGGAGTATCCACATTAAAGACCTCACCCCGCATAGATTGATGCAGCAGGTACATGTCTTCATCACCGGATATCGCAGTGTAGTGGCCAATTTCGCCTCTAGGCTCTGATGAATAAGGGCCAGTATTAAACGGAGTTGATTTATGGGTATTTGGCATAAGTGAACAGCCAATAATCGCGCCATAACCAGTATGCCCGTCCACCTCACTTTCACCCAACTTCTGATAGATAACCTCTCCTCGGCAGTTTTCCTGATAACTCTCTGCAATCGAGTCGAGGAACTCTTCCGGTTCAAAGCTATCAGCTAATCCCTTAAATCCCTGAACACAAAACATCGAAGACCAGTCTCTAAGTTCATCCGACATCGGCGTGAATTCAGCCGCGTACATGTCATTTTCATTTTCAGAAAACGCCATTTTCCAATTCTTAGGGAGTGTAAAGCTAAGCTTCTGATCGAAAATAGACAGTTCATGATGATGAACAAGGGAAGGCGTTGACCCCGAGGCCGCATTGCTTCCTGCAACAGCTGAAGGGAGAACAATGGAACTCACTAATATCATGCTAATAAACAACGGTGTGTGACTTGATTTAACACGATAGCGAAACATATACCTATGCATCCTTGTTTAGGTTGGTTTAAACGTATTTTACCCTGAGCATAAAGCCGAGATAAAGCAGTTAGTTACAACTTTTGGATATATGTTAAATAAAATACTTGAAAAATAGGATTACATCTGTAATCTTATAAATCAAGGATTACAACTGTAATCTGAGGATAATGTAAACATGTTTGAGGAAGTGATATGAAAGAGATCAGTAATTCCGAGCTAGCAGTGCTTAATCTTCTTTGGCGTTCGTCTCCTTTGGGCTCATCTGAAGTGGTTGAGCAGCTTGCCATAAGCAACCAATGGCATGAAAAAACGGTCAAAACCTTACTCAATCGTTTAGTTAAAAAAGAGGCCATTGGGTTTGAGAAGCAAGGGCGTTCTTATCGCTATTACCCACTTATCGAACAAAGTGAATATCAACTAAAAGAGAGCCAATCTTTCATCGAGAGAGTCTTTTCAGGCAAGCTCACGCCTTTGGTAGCAGGCTTTGCCAAAGAGAATAAGCTGAGTTCGGATGACATTGCAGAACTAAAGCAACTTATCGATAACTGGGAAGAGGAGAAACGATAATGTTTAGCTGGTTAATGGAACAAACCTTACTCGTTAGCTTAATTGCGATTCTTTTTCTTCTGAGTCACAAGCCAGTACTAAGGCTGCTCGGTGCTCACCACACCTATGCACTGTGGATGGCAATTCCGATGTTGTTATTAGGCTCCGCCCTCATCCATTTGGTGCCTAATTTATTATCAAGTTCTCGTATCGTACAGATTGAGCACTACCGAGTACTGGCAGATAACACATTAGCCAATACGGCGTTTTTTCTATCAACGCCTAACCTGCTAATCATCTGGTGTATTGGTCTAATAGTGATGTTATTTGCCATTGGTTTACAAGCCAGAAAACTCACACACATTATTGAACACAGCACGCCATTTGCGGCCTTAAATGCTCAGCTCCCAGTAATACAACATCCACGTATTCACTCACCAATGCTGGTAGGGCTGCGCCGCCCTAAGATTGTTGTCCCCAGCGGATTTGAACAACTTAGCTCCAAGCAACAAAGCGCCGTCATTGAGCATGAGCAGTATCACCATCACAGAGGCGATATTGCGATCAATATTATCGCTTACGCCATACTCAGTATTTTTTGGTTTAACCCTATTTGCTGGATCGCTTACCGTCGCTTTCGAGACGATCAGGAATTGGCTTGCGACGCACAGATCACTGCATCAATGAATACCGATGAAAAAATAGCCTACAGCCGAGCTCTGCTGACTTACTCTCAGCAAGCCAGTATCGGTATGCTTCACACCCACTACGGAAATAAACACATACTAAAAGAGAGGATCTTAGAGATGAAAAAACAACATGGAAAAAGCACCTTAGCCATTATTGGTCTCACCCTTGGTTTAGGCTTTACGGGGTTACTGCTGAATCAACAAGTGCAGGCAGGCGATCATCAAAATTCAACAAAACAATCTGCTAAAAAACATGGACAAGATATCCGTCCGCTAACCCGCGTCGAGCCTAAATACCCTATCGAAGCTGCTAGAGCGAACCAAAATGGTTATGTTCAACTTGAGTTTGATATTAGCAAAGCGGGAATGGTATCTAACGTCAGCGTGATTAAGTCATCTCCAACTGGTGTATTTGATAAAGTCGCAATTACAGCCCTACAACAGTGGATGTATAACAAATCTGCACATGGCGCAAAAGGCGCACAGGTTCAACTGGATTTTGTTATCGATGAGCCAGAAGCTGGTGTGGAACGTATCAAGGTCACAGCACATTAATATGAGACATTAACAATAAACTTACCTGTAGAGGTAACATTTTGGAAAGGGGCCGCGTTGCTCTTTTTCTGTATCTAGCGAAAGGTAAAAAAGAGTATCAGGTAATAAGCTTGGAATGTCACCTGAACGTAAAAATAATAAGGAGGCCGTAGCCCCCTTTTATACTATCTTGTGAGCAAGAATAAGTACTCTCTGCGCACACCCACACTTCTAATACTGATTGGTATTACTCTTCTACGAGTTTTGGATTTGCACCATATTCGTTTTCGCCAAGGCTGTCCTGTACATAAAATATCAACAGTACGATTGCACCAATTAGTGGGATAAAACCAATCAACTGCCACCAACCTGAACGACCAGTATCGTGTAAACGACGAGCAGCGATCGCTATGGTTGGGATCAATAAAGCTAACGCATACACACCTGAAAATATAATCGTCCCTAAGGCAACATCTATCGCAGAAGCAATCGCGTAAAAAATTATATAAAACAGGGTATACATCCAAAACTCTTTACGACGAGCGCGACCAGTAAAGTCAGCATACTTTTTTAATCCACCAATAAAATATTCCATACTATTCCTTGTTAATTAATTTTAGGTTGGTATTTAACTATCATCGATAGGCTGTTTGAAACCAAAGAGGAAACAGCTAACGATAAACAAAAATAAAGACAAATTTGTTTCATATTGCCTCTTTTGCAATTGAAACCTTCAATACAGACAGCTTTTTACAAAACCACTCACAAGTCAACAACATTAATAAACGCATTTACCTTTTATTTGATGGAACAAACATGAATAACCTTTTTCCAAATAATTTACATGTTAACGATTCTCATTAAGATTTAAATTCATTAAGATGTAGCCGTGTTTATCACGCCTAATAATCAGAAAGGACTTAACATGAAAACATCAATCCAACGTTTAAAGACAATCAGCGCAGTGAGTTTAATCAGTTTGGGAACACTATTCGGTCTCTCATTTAGTGCAATGGCTAATGCAAATGAGTGTGAGTTGGCAATCAGTGCCAATGACGCTATGCAGTTCGACACTAAAGAACTTAGTGTTCCTGCCAGCTGTAAAGAGGTAACGCTGACCTTAACTCATGCAGGCCAACTCCCTAAAGCCGCCATGGGCCATAATTGGGTGTTAACCAAAGCAGCAGATATGTTTGCAGTTGCTAATGAAGGTATGGGAGCCGGTGCTGCACTCAGTTTTGTGAAAGAAGGCGATTCACGAGCTATTGCTCATACAGAGGTTGTCGGTGGCGGCAGCTCTACCAGCATCACGTTCAGCACAGAGGGAATGTCTCCTTCAGAAGCTTACAAGTTCTTCTGCTCTTTCCCTGGCCATTGGGCGATTATGCAGGGTAACTTTACTATTAGCGCTTAAATTTATATAAGACAGAGTCTTAAACTGAATTTTTAACGGCGATAAGCAATAACGCTTATCGCCGTTCTCATTCAAACTTCAGTTACTTATTTTTATACACTTGGCCGCCTTTCATCACAAAGTCCACATCTAACAAGGCTTCAATCTCCTTAAGTGGGCTGATATCCGTTGCGATAATATCAGCGTATTTCCCCGCTTCAAGCGTACCAAGCTTGTCTGACATACTGATCAAGTCAGCGCCATTTATCGTGGCAGATTTAAGTATGTCAGCATTCGACATACCAGCCTGATGCATCAACACCGCCTCACGCGCATTGGTCCCATGTTGAGACACGCCACTGTCAGTGCCAAAAGCAATTTTCACACCTGCTTGATGCACGGCGATAAAGTTTTCAGTCATATCAGCACCGACTCGTTTCGCTTTAGCCTTAATCGCATCGGACATAAAGTCAGATGTTTTAGCCATTCCTACCACTGTATCCCCCGCCAGTAATGTAGGCACAAGATAAGCGCCATTTTTCTTCAATAGCTTGATGCTCTCTTTATCTGCATAGCTACCATGCTCAATACTGTCGACCCCTGCACGCAATGCGGCATTAATGCCTTGAGTCGCGTGAGCATGGCTGGCAACTTTACGGCCAAGCCCATGTGCCGTATCAACAATCTCTTTCAGTTCATCATCAGCCATCTGCTGACCTGTACCAGTATTGGTATCAGACAGGACGCCACCTGTGGATGTTATTTTAATCACATCGGCACCAAACTTAATTGCGCGGCGCGTGGCGCTGCGACAATCATAAGGTCCATCGCAGATGGTTTTAGAGGTATATTTATCCAGTAAATCAGGACTCATGCCATCCACATCACCGTGGCCACCCGTAACGGACACACCACCAGAAGCGATAATGCGCGGCCCATCAACCCAGCCCTTGTTTATCCCATCTCTCAAGGCATAAATCTGTTCCGGTTTAGCCCCTAAATCACGCACTGTTGTAAAGCCTGCCAACAAAGTATTTTTAGCAAAATAAGCGCTGCGGATCGCAACATCGGCATCTGACATGCGCAGTCTTTCACTGTCATTCTTAGGCCCTAGTTCTCCCTGAAGATGCACATGCATGTCCATCAAACCCGGCATTACAAAGCGCTCTTTAAGATTGATAATT
>SAMEA5043660__coassemble_557_pt1 | contig 13441 bp, 9 predicted proteins | sample SAMEA5043660__metabat2_high_PE_003 | metagenome-assembled genome bin SAMEA5043660 (sample SAMEA5043660) | Gadus morhua | reverse complement strand
ACTTTCTCTAGCGAGTTATCAACTTTCCATACGTTGGCACTCACATACGGGAATTTTGAACCTTTAAGTGACTCATCAAGGAACTCAAGACCGTAGTTAAATTCATGGTTACCTAAGTTAGCGGCATCGTATTGCAATTGGTTCATTGCTTTGTAAACAGGATGGGTATTCTCTTTAACGTGCTCAGTACCAAGCGAAGCCATATAGTCGCCCATCGGGCTACCTTGGATCAAATCGCCATTATCAAACAGCATGCTATTTTGAACTTCATCACGTGTCGCTTCGATAACCAAAGAGGTACGTGCTAAGCCCCATTCAGGTAACTTGGTTTCGTTGGCTTCTTTGCTGACAAAGTAGTTGTATGGCATTACGTTTGTATGGATGTCAGTGGTTTCCATCAAACGAACGCTGATAGTGCTATTGTTCACGTTATCATTGTCGTCTGATGAGCTGTTACAACCCACTAATGCTGCAGCAATGCTTGAGACAAGCAGAAGCTTTTTAGTACTCAATTTCATGTTCACTCCAAAACCATTTTATTATTTTTTATTAAAGTCATCATCACTTAAGATCCCGGTAGTGAACTCTCAAATGAAGTAGGGAATATCAAGCTGCAATGCTTAATATCAATAAATTCGCAGGCAAATTAAATAAAAAAAGTAACGAAGTAAAGTGAACAATGTATTTCTTAAAATAGCCGTTAACAATTAAAATGAAGAAGAAATTAACAGTAAGAGGAAATTAAGTAATAAAATTAAAAAATGTAATAACTATAAAGGCATAACAGATGGTGAATAATCAAATCTAGCCATGTTTCTCAGCTCAAACCCAACTACAACTACACAACCAAACATCGTTTGGTTACACAAAAATAAAACCTTTAGTTATTTTTTGTCACAATGGTTGCGATTGCGTTCATAAGTAAACGTCATATAAACATACATGCAAAATAAAAATATAGTTCATAAAATAGAACGCTAAAATTAAATCAGCATTTAAACTAATTAGAAACAATAAACTAGCTCACGACACGATTAGGCTATTACTATTAATAGCTGTGGTTTGGTAATATTTATATCTTAGCAAAGCACGTCTTGAACGCTGATCTCCTGAATTAGTTAGTAATGATATATCTTGTTGATATTTAATGATCTAAATAGAACAATTTTGACTAAAAACTAAAATTAAGTGCTGTTTTTTACTACAGAAATATTTTTTATTAATATAATTACCCACACTAAACAAAGCGGTATTAGTAACGTGATGGAAACATACTTAGAACAACCGCAACATGATGCATAACCCGTGAAGAGAAGCGGAGGAGTACCTCTGAGAATTCAGCTAAGACACTAAACAAACGAATCATCACTATTATTAATTGTGCTCTGATTCTTAGGGGGCATTTTGAGCTAATGGCTAAATCTATTGCATAGTGTAACAAGTGACACTTTTGGAGCGTTTCTCGGCTTAGCCAACCGAAAGGTGTACGAAGTTACACTTTGTTGTTGAGAATCGAGCATTCAAATAAGCTAGGTAAGAGTTAGCTTTATCCGCCAGCACTCTAGCGATCGTTGTCTGTCCACCGAGTGCTTGCTGAATAAAGAGTCTTCTATTAACCTGCTCACAATTGACCTGTCAGCTGATTGTCCTTAGAAGACAATGAACAATCGATTCTCTCTACTTGTTTATTTGCTTAAGTAGAGTTCAGCGACCTCTTTTTTTGAAAAAGCCCGTATTGTCATCAAAAGCTGTGTCTGATTGATATCGGTTAAATAGTCTACATTTTTAGGTGATTCTCCGATGATTTCAAATTTGTCTGCGTCCAGAGCATATGACCACAATTGAAAATCATCATTGATACCATAAATGACACCGTCTTCTACCACGAATCGCTTACCACTTCCTTGGCCATCTAGCGCTTGAATAAGCTCATCTTCAACAGCCCCTGAACGCCAGAATCGTTCCATGTGATCGAGGTAGATGAGTTGACCATTATCATCTTTTGTTGCCCAAGAAACCGGTTTGTCATTAATCATGCGTATGGCGGAATTAGTTAAATTAAGCTCTGCAGATTTTAATATCCCTTTGATACGTATATGCATCAAAGCGGTGTGCTTTTGGCTGTCCCATTGAAAAAGATGTACAACAGGGTATTCCAATGGCAAGGTTTTATGATTTGAATCCAGATCAATTTGAGTCAGCATGTCGTTGGCATTCACTAAAAGGCTTTGTCCGTCTGCAGCCCACTCCATGCCAAAGATGTATGTATCCATAGGGAAGTGGCTGATCTGTCGTGAACCTTCACCATCGGTGATCCACACTTGCTCTTCGCCCGAACGCTCTGACTTATAAGCAATTAACTCGCCGCCCGGTTGAAATATTGCGTTGTCCTCACCAGCTGTTGATCGCTCTAAAATAGTGAGTTCTTTGTCTTGTGATGTCGCAGTTAGTGTATTTGCTATCTGTGAGAGTGACACAGATACAATATCACTATCGTAACGCCCTTTAATCACCACCATTCGATCACCATTAGGATGAAATACGGGTGAGCCTATGGGTTCATCAAGCGGCAAGCTGACCTTACTGACTTGACCTTCGTATGACAGTGTAAAGAGCTGCCTACCAGTACTAAAAACGAGCAGGTTTTCAAAGGGAGAAAAGTTGGGATAGATATGCCTGAATCTTGGTATCTCTTTGGGCTTATTGATTCGATGACTCGATACAAGCTGACCATCAGTGCTAACTATTTCAATGTAATAATGGCCATCATGATGGATTGTTGTGAGAGCAAACAAACCGTCTGTGATTGAATAATCATAATAGATGATGTTGCCATCATTGATTTCATATATGACTTGGCTTTTATCTTCGCTGACGGAGTAATTGATTAACTTCCAACGATCTGACGCCTTTTGTAATAAAGCGATATTGTCATTATTCAACCATTTGGGTCTTTGTATTTTTGAATATTTACATTCCATTAATTCATGTAGAGGCTGAGGCGAGTTCAGTGCCTTGTTAAAATCCAAGCTCATGAGTTTGTAACATTTTTTCTGTGTGATCGGCTGACTACAGTCGATAGATTGAACAAAAGCCAGTTTCTTGCCGTCTTCAGAAAAGCTGTGACTGCCATATGTATCTAAGTTCTCGGTTAGCCTAAACTCCTCCTGTGTTTTGGTATCCTTGGCCCAAAGGTTGTTTATACAAAACTCTTCTGAATAACGATGGTAAACAATGTATCGACCGTCAGGCGAATAAATACCAGCACTCTCTTTGTTATCTGTAGCGGTAAGTGCGCGCAGTTCCCCAAAGGATAATTGTGGGGGTTGCTCGGGAGCGAGAGATTGATATCCAACAAAAGTCAGCATGATAATACCGATAATGATGGCCATCGACATTAAACGGGATCTTGAAGATGTTTGAGTTTTTGCTGCGTTTTCTACAGCATTAGGGGCTAACTTGGCGGGGTGATTAATATCGCTATTAGCGTCATCCCCCTCAACACCGATCTCTTCAACACAAATTTCATCAAGGGTAGCTTCTTGAGTTTCATTGAGGTTAACCGATTCAGCGTTTGTTGAGTTGGCACTATCATGCCAGCTAACATCACACTCTAAACTGTATCCCTGTTTAGCATGGGTCTTGATATAGACTTGAACTTTTCCATCGTCACCCAGTGCCTTTCTTAATTGGGCAATGCTTCTTTGTAGCGTATTGGTTGAGACTACTGTGCCTTGCCAGACTTTCGCTAACAATTCGTCATGGCTTACTACTTTACCCCGATTTTCAGCCAAGTGGGTGAGCACTGCCAAGGCTTTGGGAGCAAGAGTTTCCGATTGATTATTTTTCGTGATTTGATTTCTGGTTAAATCGATAAAAAAATCACCAACCCAGTATTGCTCTGACATATAACCTCTATTAAGGATGAAAGCTGATACTCGAAAGTGACTCTAAACGAAGAAATCACCCTAGCCTATTCCAACTCCTATCCAGCATACCTGCTACACCTATTGAGTACAACTTTGTAACCAACTGATAACAATGAGGTTTTATATTATCATGAAGACGTCAGGTAAAAATCATATTAACTTCAAGTGTTTTAGTTTCAATTGGTTGAATTTAGGACTCTTACTCCATTAACTATCGCGTTAAATGTTTATCGCAAAAAATAGTGATTGTGAGTCGTTACCTGACCGTGTTTGCCATGACAGGAATACACGGTGGGCTTGGTTATCAAATTGGCAAAAAAAGGAATTAAAAATGAAACCAATATCTCTGTTAATTGCACTGTTGCTTGCTGTATTAGCGATGATCAGCAAATGCTATAGCCAAGAAGGCTGGCCAATTTTAGAAGGCCCTTATATGGGGCAAACCCCACCAGGCATGACTGCAGAGCCATTTGCACCAGGTATCATCTCGAAAGATGGATGGGAGCTTGAAGGGGTGTTTGCACCCGGCATGAAAGAGTTTTACTTCACGACTGACAATGGGGATAAGACTCCTGCGGTGGTGATAGGCTTCCGCCAGGAAAACAATATCTGGAAGAAGTACCTAGAGATCCCACGTATCGGCGAAACGGTATTCTCGCCTGACGGCAAACGCTGGCACATGGCAGAAGGCTACAGGGATCGCATTGGCGATGGTTGGTCAGAGCGTCAAAGCCTTGGGCCAATGTTTGATAAAAAAGACTGGGGCATTATGCGCCTATCTGCCTCCGCCAAGGGCACTTATGTGTTTGACGATTATAAAAGTAAGGATGTTATTCGTATATCGACGCTTAAGGACGGCAAGCGTCAAGCTCCGATACTCATGGACTCAATGGTCAATTCAGGGACGTACACAGCTCACCCTTTTATCGCGCCAGACGAAAGTTACCTCATTTGGGACAGTAAACGTAAAGGCAATTACGGAGACTCAGATCTTTATATCAGTTTTCGACAAAAGGATGGTTCATGGGGCCCAGCTATCAATATGGGCGATAAGGTTAATTCCGATAAATGGGATGCTTACGCGAGTGTTACGCCAGACGGCAAATACCTACTCTTTAATCGACGTATAGATAATGGCACTAATTACGACAACATGGATGTGGATATCTACTGGGTGGATGCAAAGGTAATTGAAACTCTAAGACCCAAGCTATAAGCCACAAGCCATTATTTTGCCTTGGATAGAGGCATGAACAATTTGAAGGATTAACATGACCATCAACTTGAAATTCAAAAGAGTCATCGCAGTAGTGCTCCTTGGCGGCATGAGTAGCTTTGTGGCAGCAAGTGCTGAAGACAGTGCAGACCTCGCGCCAGAGGCCACAGCCGCTGAGGCTCAAATCTCATTCTGGGATATGCCTTTTCTCAAAAAAGCCTATATTGATACAACTCCAGCCGATAGAAAAGATGGTATTGCCGTTGGCGAATTAGGCGTTGATGGCGGTAATAAAAATAAGATTGTCATGCTGGCCCAAGAAATCGCCGACAGTAGGCACGGTGGCTACGACAGCCTACTCATTGCCCACAAGGGCAAACTCCTCTTTGAATCATATTATCAGCGTGCTCGTGTTAATCTGCCGCATTTTCAGTCGTCAACGACTAAATCCTACACCAGTCTAGCGCTTGGTCGTGCTATCCAGATGGGGTATTTGACCATGGCCGATTTGAACAAGCCCTTGGTCAGCTTTCTCAAGGACCTCGACCCAACAACATTCGTCGATGGTGCAGAAAAGATCACGTTGCACCAAGCATTGATCATGAGCTCTGGCATTCGCATCAGTGATGAACAAAGGGAAGAGTTCGAGAAAACTCCCAGTCGACTAAAGGGTCAAGGCGAAGTTCAAGCTTTTCTTGAGAGGAGCGCGCCTATCACCGCAAAGTCTCAGATATTTAAATATGGCGGCGGCCAATCAAATTTGGTGATGCAAGTAATCGAGGCCGTGGTGCCGGGGACGGCTGAAGCGTTTATTAAAAATGAGCTTCTCGACAAAATGGGTATCAGCAACTATCGCTGGCAGACTGGTGTAAGCGGGCTACCAGAAGCGGGTCAGCGTGTGAGCATGACATCAAGGGCTATGGTCAAGTGGGGCACCTTGGTCATTAACAAAGGCAAATGGCAGGGAGAGCAACTCATATCCGCAGATTATTTAGCTAAGGCCACCAGTAGCGTGACTAAGGCGACTGAAGATTGGCATCCCAAAAATTTCTTCTACGGCTATTTTTGGTATCAAACCAATATAACCATCGGCGATAAAAACTATGATGCCAATTTAGCGTGGGGTGGTGGCGGGCAACGCATTATTACAGTTGCTGAGCTTGACCTCATTATTGTGATAACAGGCGATGATGATGAAGATACCATTATGACTCAGGTTTCAAAAATCATCCTACCCGCGTTTGCTAAATAAGGAATCACCATGAAATCTATTTATGTTTCAATGACTTTACTCTTTTCGGTACTGATAATGAGTAGCTGAAGCCATGCTCATGATGACGCTTCAGTACTCGAGGGCCCTTATATTGGGCAAACACCCTAGGCTTAACACCTGGAGTTTTCGCCCCTAGTATTGTTTCTACAGAGCATCGAGACTGGGGTGGTAGCTTCACACCCGACATGAAAGAGGACTACTTTTCTAGGAGAAACAACAAAAGTGGGGAAAATAAGACCGTTGTTTTTAAATCCGAGAATAATCGATGGCACGATTCAGTAGAGGAACCCCTGTTGGGTGTGACTATCTCGCTTGATGGCAAGACTATGCACTCTGGCAAACGATATTGGGAGCGCACCGATGATGGTTGGTCGGAGTTAAAAATTCTTGGTTCCCCGTTTGAAGACATCCATATCATGCGACTTACGTCTTCGTTAAAAGGAACCTATGTTTTTGACGAGGCAACTAGAGATGGAAATGGTGTTCTTCGATATTCATGACTGGTAAACGGCAAGCGTGAAGCACCGAGACCCTTTAGTAAAGGGATAAACACGGGTAAATGGACCGCTCACCCCCTTCATTGCTCCTGATGAGTTCGATACCAATCAGTATAAGAAAGTGAGTAACTCAGAGTAGTTTTAGTGCATCTGATGCTGCGTTAACGAGCTTAAACGTAGAGCAACTATGTTCTTCGCTCGATGCGCAGATCATAGAGAGCCTCAGGCCGAAACGATAAACCATGTCAGGGCATTTACATCCAACAACATTTTCCCTGCATTAATTAATGGAAAAATATAGCTAAGCTTATTGTTAACTCTGGGATAGGCCTATAACAAGAAGCTTAGAAATCTCCAGGCGTAGTGCTGGATACCAATGCTGTGCAAGTTGTTGCATCCGTGCAAGCCTTCACTTTACCGTTGATAGCGCTATAGCGAATTTGAAGATTACTTTCATCTTTATTGGTAAATAGGCAGTCACCACCTGCGGCTGGAAGGGCGGCAGTATTGTATTCTTCTAAGAAGGTTTCATGATCATCTAGCAGTTTAGGTATGCCTGCATTGCACCCACCTGAGTTGGCTATGCTACCATTTAATGTGCAGCCATTTTCACATTCTGGATAGCCTGAAACGCCCCAAAAACCTATACGAGTTCCAGCATAATCAATGTATCCACCGTTTCCGGTTGTGGCTATATCTGCACTGCCTTTGCGTATTTCCCAAGTTGAGTGGGCTAAATTTACAGAAGCTTTAAGTGCACCAGTGAAACCTTGATGGGCAGCAATCTTTGCATCATCTTGTATGTTGATAAATTTAGGTGCAGCAGTCACCGCTAAGATACCGAGAATTATAATAACAACGACTAATTCGATCAGAGTAAATCCTAAAGATGACTGTTTCATAACTCGTTAAATCCTTAATGGTTGTTAATATTAGGTTATGAAATCTTCGCTTTAGAGTCAATGCATTAACATGGGTTTATGAATAAATAATATCAATAAGATAAATTTGTGAATTGCTTTACTCAAAACTGAAGTATTATTGGTCATAACGGCGCATTTATTAATTATCGGACAAGAGATAGGATGACAACTTTTGGAATGGAAAAAATGAAAACAGAGTGAAGCTAAGCACTCTGTTTATTGATTGTCAGCTTAAACCGTGACGACCGTTTATTCGCTGGTTAAGTGTTTAAAGATTTGCCCATCTTTCATCACGAAGGTCACGTTTTCCATCAAGCTAATATTCTCTAACGGATCGCCTTCGACGGCGATGATGTCAGCTAAGAATCCCACTTTTATTTGCCCCATGTTGTCTTGCTTAAGTAAAGCTGCACTGTTAACCGTTGCAGCTTGCAGAGCTTGAGCTGGAGTCATACCAAATTTAACCATGCGTGAGAATTGGTTGCCGTTATCGCCATGGGGATAGACAGCAGCATCTGAGCCAAACACCATGTTAGCGCCAGCTTTGACCGCTTTTCTAAAGCTGTCACGCTGGGCTTGTGAAACCAGCTTTTCTTTGTTGATATTCTCTTCTGGGACACCATTGGCAGCGCCAAAGGCGAGGGTGTATTCGGTATTGTAGATATCGCAAGACAGGTAAGTGCCCGCTTTAATGGCCATGCTGATTGCTTCATCGTCCATAAAGCTGCAATGCTCGATACTGTCGACTCCGGCTCTGATTGATTCCTTAATACCACTGGTGCCATGGGCGTGAGAGGCAATGATGACTCCACGCATGTGGGCTTCATCGGCGGCAGATTTTATCTCCTCATAGGTTAGCTGTTGAACGCCGACCTTAGTCCCTTTAGAAAATACACCGCCAGTGGCACAGACTTTAATGGCATTGGCACCGTATTTAATATTCTCTCGGACTTTGGCGCGTATTGCCCAAGGTCCATCTGCGACCCCCTGTGCTATTGACTGCTTTTCTGGGGCAGAGAAATTATCGTCACAATGTCCGCCGGTAATACTAATAGGATTGCCTACCGCCCAAATTCTGGGTCCTGTAATTTCACCTGCGTTGATGCCGTCTCGGGTTGCTATTACTGCATAACCAGAAGCGCCTAAGTCTCGTACTGTGGTAAAGCCAGCCATTAATGTTATCTCGGCATTCTTGACCGCTTTTACGGTTTGGCGGGGAATCGAATAATTTTGCGCAGCTAAAAAATTATCCTCAGCATCACCGGCTAGGTGAACATGCATGTCCATGACACCAGGGAGCAAGGTTTTACCGCTTAGATCGACGAGCTTGTAATCATTATCCGTTGGGATTTTTGACTGTTTGGTTATTTTGCTTATCTGATTGTCGCTAATCACGATAGCCACGTCTTTAATGGTTTTACCTTCGAGGACATCGACGTAAGCATCTGCGATTAACAGGGTATCTTGTGCGAGGGTTGGCAAGCTCATTGTGAGTGCGATTGTCGCTGCTAAGGATAATTGCAGAGAAGACTTTAAATTGAATTTAGTTAACGCCATGAACGCTTTATTGTTTACCATCCGTGTGGTCTTCCCTTTTTTGTTTTGATTGAAATAAGCTTGAAACCTATCATACGACAAATGTTAAGTTAGCGTTAATGCAGATAACTGTCGAATTGAAACAAGTGATGTAACGTATAAAGAATTCAGGTTATTTAATATTAACCTCAGTTATGTTGATTACAATGGATTGCTTAGTCATCTACTTAAACAGTTAACAGAGGGTTTTGTCATCATGGGTACAGATAATTCACATTCGACTCGTCGTAAGCCTTGGATTGCGATCGGTGTCATCTTATCTATAGTGCTGCTTTTTTGGTTGTTGTTAATGATGATGCCAAAAGGGTTTAAGTCGACCTTTGAGGAGATCGGTGCTGGTAAGCCTGTGCTGGTGTTTGTCTATGATCCCAATCTGGCGGTGAGTAGCAGCCAAACAGAGCAGATGAATGAAGCGCGTGCACTGCTTGATGATAACGTGCTTTTTTTACTCGCCAGAGTGGGCACACCAGAGGGGCAACAGCTGATAGCTAAACACCGAGCTGGCCAAGCGGAGCTATTACTCTTTGATGCGTCAGGAAGCTTAATTAAAAGGCAGTTTGCTGTGAGAGGCGCTAATGAGCTAATACAGTGGGTGCAGTAGTTGCATGGTATAAAATAGGCTAAAAGTCTGAGGGATCCCAACGAGTCTAATCGTATGTTTGTGGATCCCTGACTCAATCTTGCGATGTCTAGCTTGCTTTTAACACCGCATCCATAATCAATATGGCTGTTTTACTGTTCGGTAAATGCCGCTTGAACCTTTTCTAACTCTTGCTCATCTCTAAGCTTCTGCTTTTCTTGCTCAGTCAGTTGTACTTCATTTTGAAGTACTATTTGTCTTTGCTTAAGCTCGAACTTCTCATCTTTAGTCAAAAATTTATAGGCTTTCTTGTTGGCAAGTGCATAGGCAACAACGTCTTCGCCTTTTGTTCTGCGCTCATCAACTCGCTGTGAAAAACGTTCGTTATCTCGTGCTTTACGCTCTTCAGCGTTTAATTTACTCATCTTTTATTTCCTCATCAGTTAAACACTAGGTTCAGTCAAACAAATGAGATACACATTCATAAAGCTGAGAGCGGATTTTAGCATAAGATGCATTGCAAGCCCCGTGGTATCTGGATTTAGACTGATTTTAGAGCGTTAGATGTGAGATTTATACGGGGTAAGAGTCAACTTTTGAATAAGTGCTGTAATAGTGAACTTTTATCAACCTCATTTTGTGTTTAATACTCGTGGTGTTGTTTTAGCTGCTTTGCTGGGGCGGTACTCATTATTACATGATAGTCAGGCTTTTTTTGTGGGGATAGAGATTGCTGTACAAGTAAGTAGAGAGGCTCTTTGAGCCTCTCTATAGCTTGTTTTGCTAAGTAGTTAGCTTAACGTTATTGAGGGAACCTGAAACGAAATGCATTTGAATCAAGAGAGTTACTGTTTGAAAACTCTCCGATCCAATTGTCCTGACTTCTAGATTCCCACTTGCCATTCTTATAGATAAAGCTAAAGCCGGCACCGTAAGCTGCCCAATTTGTATTACTGATGGCCATCGCTGTAGGTCGACCTTGGGGATCAAAGAAGGCATAACCGTTATACCCACTCCAGTCTGTGCCGCCAACAGCCCCAATGGTCCAGTTCTCAAGTGACTTGATTGTTCTACCATTAATCCCCATTGCTACCGAACCATCGTTGAAACGTATCGCTTGATTGATACCGTTCCCATAGGTCGCAAAGCCACAATCACGAGCATCAATATTACCGCCATCTGATAACCACTGGCCATATTCAACGACACCATCTTTTATGCAACCATGGGCCCAAGAACTGTAGTTCCACCACTGTCTCCAATCTGTGTAGTCATTACGCGAGATCATATTTGAAACTGTGGCCACTTCTTTGGTTATGTGTGCTAGCTCCTTACTTTTAAGGGTACCGATTGTTGGATTACTTCCGATGATAACGGAAGGATTAAAGCCATTTAGATCTTTTTTGAAAGCAGTATCTTGTTTAAGTCGTACCATATCAACTTTCTGAAAGTTGTTCAGAGTGAGTGGCGGTTGAATGACTCGCTCCCATGCCGCAATCGCTTCATTTTTGGTAATTTTAAGCTCATCGAACATTCTTCTTGTTCTTGCGGTACGTGCATTGAGTGTAGTGTCTCTTCGACGACGCATATGTGTCGATACTTCAGGTATTGAACCTAACTCGAGATCTTCTGGAATGTTTTCTGCTGCATATTGGTTGCTAAAGACTGTGGTAATTCTCTCTATACCGTCTAATCTAACTTGATTCCAATCGACTTCGGCGAAGCCTGCAACACCTGCAGCCGTTGCATATTGGAAATATTTAAATAAACCATCAGTTGCTATCCAAGTTCCCATATAAGCGGCTGCCGCGCCATATGAACTACTTGCATATTCAGAGGTGGTGGCATTTGCAGGTACTGGGTGCCATTTGGCATAAGAACCATAGGCTTGATTGCCTAAGTATGCACCTAAACCACAGTTAATAGAGCTGGATAGCAATGCCCACTTCTGCCCACCAAGATAGGGCATAAGAGAGCCAGGGTGTGAAGTGGGTAGTGAGGTATAAGTGCCGCCGTCAGCATAACGAGCAAATTCACCTACCATGCCATTTAATCCACCCCATATAGCGGTATCGGCAACCTTCAATGGCCAAGCTGCTGCCGAGGCGTTATTTGCATCCGCGACTCTTTGAATCATGGCATTGGTACCAATGGCACCGACAAACATTAATAGGCCGAGTTCTTCTCTTAAGGTTCTTTGGGTTAAGTGACCTAAGTTCAGAGTATCTGCAAGAATATTACCCACCCTTGGCATAGCGCGAAGCGCATCATTGATTCTTTGACCATCACCGGCATGACTACCTGGAAATCCATGATTCCATTGGGCTCTTTGTAATGTGTAATCGAAAAAGGCCCAAGCTAATGGTACAGCAGTGCCTTGAGCTGCATTAAACAGCTCCTGGCTTAACGATGAGCCGCCAATGACATGATTATAAACATCTTGGCCTAAGCCAATGAGGCCAAATGACCCTGCGGCACTTAATGCTGTACCAGCTCCAGCACGGCATAAGCCCCTGATTAAGTTATTTTGAAAAGGATTGGGAATACTTGGTCGAAAGGCATCACCAGTGATGGGGTCTACCGAGTATTGATGGTTATAAATGGTATTATTTTGTAATGCGTAATTAGCTGCAAAACTATCTACTTCGTCTTCTGTTAATTCAGGATGTAGGGCATGAACACTTTCATGAATTATAACTGAACGGAGATCTGTATTGTCACTAATTCTATTAGGGTTTATCGTAATTTTCCCATTGTGATATATGGCTTTGGCATTCTTATATCCATCTTCGGTAATCTCTCCAAAACTAAACTCAATCTCTTTTGTAAGGGATAATAGTCTATGGTTTGAACTTTCTTCCTTTGTATTTAGCGTTTCTATTATATTTTTTAAGTCGTGCTCTTTTAGTTGATTGTCAAGAGGCGTGTAAGCTGCTGCTGAAACACTCTGAACATTTAATATCGATATAGCTATTAGAGATAGCTTCATTTTTTTTGAAAGTGTTAACATCTATCAATCCTTATTTAAAGTTTAGTTTTCGGTTTTACCGAGTGATAATCTGTATAGGTGATTGTTGATATCGATTCTAAGTTTAAAATGGTTTTGTTTATACATGCGCAAGCTTGCGATGAATTACACTACGCTTTTATTATATTTATTGATATAGGTTAGTTGCGCTTTGTTAATTACAGTGTAATTTTGCGAGTTGTTGTTATTTAAGATAAAAGTGTTTTTTTGAAAAAATAATTTATAATTACATAAGTTTTACTCATCAAATAGTCATAGTGTGATTATCCTTGCTTACATTGTAAGTGAGGTTGAGATGTTTTTATTATCCGCAAGAAATTATGGTTATAATCTATTTGTTTTTTTGTGACTATAAGTGGATAGTTAAATTATTATTCTGAGTGAGTTGTCAGGTATTTT
>SAMEA5043660__coassemble_555_pt1 | contig 13571 bp, 8 predicted proteins | sample SAMEA5043660__metabat2_high_PE_003 | metagenome-assembled genome bin SAMEA5043660 (sample SAMEA5043660) | Gadus morhua | reverse complement strand
TTGAATTTCTAGGAGCCTTTTTCATCTAACGTTCAGAACTCGCAAACTTATCCATAAAGCTTACTAGTGAAACAACCCCTTCAAGGGGCATGGCATTGTATATGCTCGCACGCATGCCACCCACACTCCGGTGCCCTTTTAACGCAACCAACCCTGCTTCTGCAGCCTCAGCGAGAAACTCTGCATTGAGGGTCTCATCCTTCAAGTAGAAAGTTACATTCATTACTGAACGATTTTTCACTGCAACGGTATTGTTATAGAAATCACTGCTGTCGATAAAGTCATATAATAACTTAGCCTTATCCAAATTAACCTGCGCTAATGCATTCACGCCACCAATGGATTTCAGCCAAGTAAACACTTCTGCGGCAAGATACCATGCAAATGTGGGAGGCGTGTTATACATAGACCCATGCTTAACGCCCAATCGGTAATCCATAATAGAAGATTGTGGCAGCGCTGGTAGCCTTAACATATCATCACGCACTATGACGATACTCAAGCCTGAAGGCCCAATGTTTTTCTGAGCGCCGGCATAGATCAACCCGTACTTACTCACATCGATTTCTCTAGACATGATATTGGATGACATATCGGCGATGATTGGCCAAGGGCAATCGATATCTTCAAAAATTTCGATGCCATCCACAGTTTCATTTGGACAGTAATGCAAATAACGATACTCATCGTTATTACCTGACAATTGAGGCATAACAACGGTATTGATGCCATTATCATTTTCAACAATATTCAGACTTTCAATTTGTTCATCACTGGTCAACTTAACCGCTTCTTCAGCCGCCGCTTTCGACCAACTTCCAGAGATGAGATAGAGCGCTTTTCCTTTATCACCAAGAAAATTATTTACAACAGCGGAAAACTGCCCTCTTCCACCGCCATGCATGAATAACAGATGGTAGTTGGAAGGTATCGACATCAATTCACGCAAATCAACTTCTGCTTGATCAGTTAAGGCAATAAACTCTTTACTTCGGTGACTTATCTCCATCACTGAGGTACCTAGACCATTCCAATCAAGTAGCTCACTCTGAGCTTTTTGCATTACAGCTTGGGGGATCATTGCAGGGCCCGCACAAAAATTGTATGTCGTGCTCACTTCTTTCTCCTTAAGGGTTAACGAATACTGATTGGTATGATAATTCACAATGGAAACATATTGTCATAGGATGTGATTAGCTGCCTAGATTATTTTCAAATAACTCAATACTTTTTATAGAACAGAAACAAAACGGGCGTCCAAATGGACGCCCGTTAATCATATCACTAAAAACTTAGCCATTATTCAGCTGGTTCAGCTTCTGGCGCATCGTCAGCAGTAGGAGTTTCATCAGTTGATGTCGTTTCTACTGAATCCTCAACAACAGCAGGGATAATTGGATTGCCCTCTTCGTCAAGTTCAGGAGCTGGCTCTTGAATCTCATCAATACGTTGAAGACCAACCACTTTCTCATCATCTGCCGTACGTATTATCGTGACACCTTGAGTGTTACGACCAATACTTGAAACACCCGTTGCAGGGGTACGAACCAATGTGCCTTTGTTACTGATCAGCATGATCTCATCGTTTTCGCCAACTTGTACAGCACCAACTACCGCGCCATTACGTTCGCTCACTTTAATTGAAACCACACCTTTAGTACCACGGCTCTTAGCTGGATATTCAGCTAAATCAGTACGCTTACCATAACCGTTTTCAGTCACGGTTAAGATATCGCCTTCGCCTTTAGGCACAATCAGAGAAACAACGCGTTGTCCGTCTTCAAGCTTAATACCACGAACACCGGTTGCAGTACGACCCATTGCACGTAGCGCAATGATCTCTTCACCTGTTTCAGGATCTATTTTAACTTCGCCAGTTTCTGAGCTACGAGCTTTCTCGTTAAATCTAACAACCTTACCTTCGTTAGAGAACAACATGATGTCGTCACTGCCGTGGGTAATGTCAACACCAATCAACTGATCACCGTCTTTCAGATTCACTGCGATAATCCCGTTTGCACGTGGATTACTGTACGCCGTTAATGCTGTTTTCTTCACGGTACCGTGGGAGGTAGCCATGATGATGTACTTATCTTCAGCGTATTCACGAACAGGCAAGATAGCCGTAATGCGTTCGCCTTCAGACAGTGGCAAGATATTAACGATTGGACGTCCACGAGCTGTACGACTGGCAAGCGGCAACTGGTACACTTTCAACCAGTACATTTTACCGAAGTCAGAGAAACACAGAATCGTGTCATGAGTATTAGCTACAAGTAGCTTCTCAACGAAATCTTCATCTTTCACTTTAGTCGCTGCTTTACCTTTACCACCACGTCGCTGCGCTTGGTAATCCGATAGGACTTGGTACTTGGCATAACCTAAGTGTGACAGCGTAACGACTACATCTTCTTCGTTGATTAAGTCTTCAAGACTCATGTCAACTTCGTTGGCATTAATCACTGTACGACGCTCATCACCGAAGTTTTCTAGCACTTCATTAAGCTCTTCAGTGATAACTTCCATCAAACGCTCTGAACTGCGAAGAATGTAAAGCAGTGCTGCAATGATTTCGAGTAGCTCTTCGTACTCTTTTAAGATCTTCTCGTGCTCTAAGCCTGTTAACTTGTGCAGACGTAGATCAAGAATGGCTTGTGCTTGTTGTTCTGTTAAGAAGTAACGACCATCACGAATACCGTATTCAGGCTCTAACCACTCAGGGCGCGCTGCGTCATCACCGGCTTTTTCAAGCATGCCTTGAACATGGCCTAACTCCCATCCTTCAGCAACAAGCTTAATTTTTGCATCAGCTGGGGTTGGAGAGGCTTTAATCAAGGCAATGATTGGGTCAATATTCGCCAAAGCAATCGCTAATGATTCAAGGATATGAGCACGGTCGCGTGCCTTACGCAGTTCGAACACAGTACGACGTGTAACCACTTCGCGACGGTGCAGAATAAAGCACTCTAGCATCTCTTTAAGGTTAAACAGTTTAGGCTGACCGTTGGTCAATGCCACCATGTTGATACCGAAAGAGCACTGCATCTGTGTTTGAGCGTATAAGTTGTTAAGTACAACTTCGCCTACTTCACCACGCTTAATTTCAACGACAATACGCATACCATCTTTATCAGACTCGTCACGTAGGCCGCTAATACCTTCAATTTTTTTATCTTTAACAAGCTCGGCGATTTTTTCAATCAAACGAGCCTTGTTAACCTGATACGGGATCTCGTGAACAATGATGCGCTCACGCCCATTGTCGTCGGTTTCCACATCAGCTTTAGAACGCATTATCGCACGGCCACGACCAGTGTGATAAGCATCAATAATGCCTTTACGACCATTGATCATCGCAGCTGTTGGGAAGTCAGGACCAGGGATATATTCCATTAACTCGTTAATGGTTAGATCTGGATTTTCAATGAGTGCTAAACAACCCGACACCACTTCATTTAAGTTATGTGGTGGGATATTCGTTGCCATACCAACCGCAATACCTGACGAACCGTTAACCAGTAAAGTTGGAATTCGCGTTGGTAATACTGCAGGAATAAACTCAGTGCCATCATAGTTAGGCACAAAATCAACCGTCTCTTTATCAAGATCGGCTAATAGCTGATGAGCGACCTTGTCCATACGGATTTCGGTATAACGCATCGCAGCTGCGGCATCACCATCGACGGAACCGAAGTTACCTTGACCGTCAATTAATGTGTAACGCATAGAGAAAGGTTGCGCCAAGCGTACAATCGTATCGTAAACTGCTGTGTCACCGTGTGGGTGATACTTACCGATAACGTCACCGACAACACGTGCCGATTTCTTGTAAGGCTTATTCCAATCGTTTTTAAGCTCACTCATCGCGAATAATACGCGGCGGTGAACAGGCTTTAAGCCATCGCGAACATCAGGTAATGCTCGGCCTACGATCACGCTCATCGCGTAATCTAGATATGAATTTTTTAATTCGTCTTCAATATTAATTGGAGTTATAGATGAAGCCAGATCAGTCATAAACTGCTCGATCCCTTGAAATTTAGCCGACGTCCCAATATCCGAAATGGAAAATTGAAATCATCGAGCTTGAAAACGTGATTTGGCATTCTAACACAGTTATTTTTTGTCGCTAGACCCTATTTATCATTCAGTTTAAATAAGTATTAATCAAAGAATTTGTTGACCAAAATCAAACTATGTTCGCTATTCAATCAATTGTTTAAAATATCGTTCATTTCTCTCCTGTTTGGCCTTTGCTTATTAATGCCTATAGGTATAATGCCAATATAACCCATGCCTTTTCAGGTGATATAGTGCAGCAAGATATGCAGAACAACGTGAATGTCGATCCAAGTGAAATAGCCAAATTTGAAAAGATGGCGGCGACGTGGTGGGATCCTGAAGGTGAGTTCAAGCCACTGCATAAATTAAACCCACTGCGATTAAACTATATTGATCAAACTTGCGGAGGCGTATTTGGTAAGCGCATTCTCGATGTGGGCTGTGGCGGTGGGATCTTATCTGAAAGCATGGCCCGTATTGGCGCTAACGTCGACGGACTCGATATGGGAACCGAACCGTTAGATGTTGCTAGATTACATGCATTAGAGATGAATGTAGATGTTAACTACATCCAGAATACCGCAGAATCTCACAGTGAAACCCACTCTCAGACCTATGATGTCATCACTTGCATGGAGATGTTAGAGCATGTACCAAGCCCTGGTTCAGTGATACAAGCCTGTGCCAATATGGTCAAACCCGGTGGTTATGTGTTCTTCTCAACCATAAACCGCAATCTGCGGGCTTATGTCGAAACCATTTTAGGGGCTGAGTACATACTCAAGCTTTTACCTATTGGCACCCACGATCATAATAAATTTATTAAACCATCAGAATTAATCTCCTTGGCTGAACACGCTGAGCTTTTCTGTGAAGATGCCACCGGAATTACCTTTAACCCATTGACCGATACTTTTAGCTACACAAAAAATGTCGATGTGAACTACATGATCGCGACAAGAAAGAGTGCTGATTAATGCCCCACGCCTCTCAAGATTGTGAACCACCGTTAATTAAAGCCGTCTTGTTTGATCTGGACGGCACCTTAGTTGACACAGCGCCCGATCTTGTTGCCGCGCTCAATCTGAGTTTAGCCGAACACCATTATCCTCAAGTCACTGTCAATAAGATGCGTCAAGCTGCCTCTGATGGCAGTTTAGCGCTTGTTAAAGCGGCGCAACCCAACATCGATGAAACTAAACAAGTTGAGATACAACAGGGCTTACTGCGCCACTATGCTCTGGTAAATGGCACACACAGTCAGATGTTTGATAGGATCCCTACACTGCTCGATTACCTCGACGCTCATTCTATTCCCTACGGCATTGTGACCAATAAACCTGCCCGTTTCACCCGGCCGCTTATTGAAGCCTTAAAGCTCACAAGCAGAATGAAAACAGTGATCAGTGGCGATAGCACGTTAATGTCTAAGCCCAAGGCTGCACCTATGTTACTGGCGGCGCAGCAAATCGGCTGTGCACCTGAAAATATCCTTTATTTGGGCGATGCTGAACGAGATTTAGTCGCCGCGGCAAACACCCATATGTTCGGTGGCATTGCGATGTGGGGCTACATTGGTTCCGATGCTCGTCCACAATATTGGCCAAGTAATTTTTCTTTCCAATCGGCTCAAGATGTGATGGAGTTTTTGATGCTCGAAAGAGAAAAGTAGCAGATGGACTCAGGTGATTTTTTGAGTGTTTGATCCAAAAGATCGCCAATCAAACTCACCAAGTTTAGTGGAGCCACTTTTTGAACGAAAATGATCTGATCGCTCTCTAGCCCAATAGAAACGGTCATTAAAAGTCAGCTTTGTCTGCCCCTTTTTTTTATCCTCAACTTATCCACAAGATGCCCCCAAAAACTAAGCCAAATTGATACTTGCAAAATCTCACTAACCTCACTATCTTGTACCTTATAAATTTAAAAACACCATATATAGTGTGTAAGATACAATCAGAGGCACAAGGAGCTGTTCATTTCTTATGATGAAAATCACCAGTTTCTTCGAACGTTTTGATTGTTTACATGGAATTTAAGAGCCGACTTATCTCAGTCAGCGACACACATATAAATACCAGGACCTTTCTTTAATGAATAGCAATCTTAAAGTCACAAAACGTAGTGGCGAACGCGAAACCATCGATCTCGATAAAATACACCGAGTGATCACATGGGCAGCCAGAGATCTAAAAAATGTATCCGTATCCGAGGTTGAACTTCGCTCTCACTTACAGTTTTTTGATGGGATCCCAACAGAAGCTATCCATGAAACAATCATTAAAGCCGCTGCCGATCTGATCTCCCCTGAGTCGCCTGATTATCAGTTTTTATCAGCTCGTTTAGCTATTTTCCATCTTCGTAAAAAAGCCTTTGGTCAATTCGAGCCACCAAAACTCTATGATCACGTGGTTAACCTTGTTGAGATGGGAAAATATGACGCCCATATCCTGCACGATTACAGCCGTGAAGAGTTAGATATCTTAGATGGCTATATCGATCACTGGCGTGACATGGATTTCTCTTACGCAGCGGTAAAGCAGCTAGAAGGGAAATATCTCGTTCAGAACCGTGTGACTCACGAGATCTATGAGAGCGCGCAATTCCTCTATATTTTAGTGGCAGCGTGTCTATTCGCCAACTACCCACGTGAGACGCGTTTAAGTTATATCAAGCGTTTCTATGATGCTGTATCAACATTTAAAATATCTCTGCCAACGCCTATTATGGCAGGTGTGCGTACGCCTACACGTCAGTTCAGCTCATGTGTATTGATTGAGTGTGGAGATAGCTTAGATTCTATTAACGCAACGTCATCATCTATCGTTAAATATGTCAGTCAACGTGCTGGTATCGGCATTAACGCGGGTCGAATTCGCGCATTAGGTAGTCCTATACGTGGTGGTGAAGCCTTCCATACTGGTTGTCTGCCATTCTTCAAGTATTTCCAAACAGCGGTTAAATCTTGTTCGCAAGGCGGAGTTCGTGGCGGCGCTGCGACCCTGTTCTACCCTATTTGGCATCTTGAAGTTGAATCTCTGTTAGTGCTTAAAAATAACCGAGGCGTTGAAGATAACCGCATTCGTCACTTAGATTACGGTGTGCAGCTCAACAAACTCATGTATCAACGTCTTATTAAAGGCGGCGTGATCAGCTTATTTAGTCCATCTGATGTACCTGGACTGTACGATGCCTTCTTTGAAGATCAAGATGAGTTTGACCGTCTTTATCTGCAATATGAAGCAGACCCGAGTATCCGTAAGAAACAAATTAAAGCATCTGAACTGTTTGGTTTGATGATGCAAGAACGTGCATCTACTGGCCGTATCTACATTCAAAACGTGGATCACTGTAATACTCACAGTCCATTTGATAGTAAAGTCGCACCAATCAGACAGTCAAACCTTTGTCTTGAGATTGCCTTGCCGACTAAGCCTTTGAACAATGTGAATGATCCAGATGGTGAAATCGCACTTTGTACTCTATCGGCGCTCAACTTAGGGGCAATCAAAGATCTATCAGAACTTGAACCTCTAGCTGATCTTGCTGTGCGTGCACTGGACAATCTGCTTGATTATCAAGATTACCCGTTAATTGCTGCTGAAAAATCATCAATGAACCGTCGTACCTTAGGTATCGGCGTGATCAACTTTGCTAATTACTTAGCCAAAGAAGGTGTACGTTACTCTGATGGCTCGGCGAATAACATTACCCACAAGACATTCGAAGCCATTCAATACTACCTATTGAAAGCGTCAATGAACTTGGCAAAAGAGCAAGGCGCATGCCCTGCTTTCCACGAGACGACTTATTCTCAAGGTGTGCTTCCTATTGACACATATAAGCGTGCTCTGGATGGGATCTGTAATGAACCGCTTCATATGGACTGGGAAACATTACGTCAAGATATCGTGACTCACGGTTTACGTAATTCGACGCTTTCAGCGCTGATGCCATCAGAAACGTCATCACAAATATCTAATGCCACCAACGGCATTGAGCCACCACGTGGTCTTATTAGTGTTAAGTCGAGTAAAGATGGTCAGCTGAAGCAAGTTGTACCCGATTTTGAAAAGTATCAATATAGCTATGAGCTACTTTGGCAGATGCCAAACAACGATGGTTACATACAACTTGTTGGTATCATGCAAAAGTTTGTTGATCAGGCTATTTCGGCAAACACAAACTATGATCCATCGCGTTTTCCTAATCAGAAAGTACCGATGCAAGTTCTGCTTAAAGATCTCTTAAATGCCTATAAGCTGGGCGTTAAGACACTTTACTATCACAACACTCGTGATGGTGCCTCTGATAATCATGATGATATGGTCAGCGTCGAGAAAGAAGACGATGATTGTGCCGGCGGCGCGTGCAAGATCTAACAAGATCAATCAAGGCTCATTGCTAGTATTGAGCTTGTTATCAATTTAAATAGGGGCATTAAGCCCCTATATTCTGGAAGAAACCATGGCCTATTCTACTTTTTGTCAAACACCTAATGATGCCCGTCTTGAACCTATGTTTTTAGGACAGTCCGTCAACGTCGCTCGTTATGACGTACAAAAATATGAAGTGTTTGAAAAATTGATTGAAAAACAACTTTCATTTTTTTGGCGTCCTGAAGAAGTTGACGTCAGTAAAGACAAGATTGATTATGCAGCCCTTCCTGATCATGAAAAGCACATCTTCATCTCAAACTTGAAATACCAGACCTTGCTTGACTCAATTCAGGGACGTTCACCTAACGTGGCTTTCTTGCCATTGGTATCGTTACCAGAGCTTGAGACTTGGATTGAAACTTGGTCATTTTCTGAAACTATTCACTCACGTTCTTACACACACATTATTCGTAACATCGTCAATGACCCATCAATTGTCTTTGATGATATTGTTGAAAATGATGAGATTCTAAAGCGTGCCAGTGACATTGCTGCGTATTACGATGTATTAATTAAATTGACTCAGGCCTTTCACCTATTAGGTGAAGGTACCCATCTTATCGATGGCAAAGAGCTTGTTGTCACTAAACGTGAAATCAAAAAAGCCCTCTATTTGTGCATGATGTCAGTTAACGTACTTGAAGCCATTCGCTTCTATGTTAGCTTCGCCTGCTCTTTTGCATTTGCAGAACGTAAAGTGATGGAAGGCAACGCCAAAATCATTCGCTTAATTGCACGTGATGAAGCGTTGCACTTAAACAGTACTCAGCACATTCTTAAAATCATGCAAGCGGGTAAAGATGATCCAGAGATGGGTGAGATAGCGAAAGAGTGTGAGCAACAAGCTATTGATATTTTCGTTAAAGCAGCAGAGCAGGAAAAAGAGTGGGCAAAATATCTATTTAAAGACGGTTCAATGATCGGTCTAAACGAGCAGATCTTATGCCAGTATGTTGAGTTCATCACTAACGAGCGCATGAAGTCAGTTAACTTAGCACTGCCATACCCAGTAATAACCAATCCACTTCCTTGGATGAAAACATGGTTAGAGAGTGATTCGGTTCAAGTTGCTCCACAAGAAGTAGAAGTCTCTTCTTATCTTGTTGGCCAAATTGACTCATCAATCGATGAAAGCGAGTTCGAAGACTTTGACCTTTAATCCTCTTTTTCTAAAAGCGCCAATCGTTAGCCTACAAGGCCAACCTGTGTTGCTATTTACTCAGCAGCACACTAATTTGTTGATGGCGTTGGAACAAAAGAAAGTGAAGATGTTTTCCGAGTGCCGCAATGGATATTGCGGTGCTTGTAAAACCAAGGTGATCAGTGGTTCGGTGACCTATCATACCGAGCCTTTGGTGCATCTTGAAAAAGATGAATGTCTGCCCTGCTGTTGTACTCCCAGCTCAGATCTTAATCTCGACCTCTCTGCTCAAGGCATCAAGCTCGTTCAACGAAGCCAATCAACACATGGGACTTCAGAGAATCAAAACCAAAATCCAGATAACCCGATATCCGATCCTGAGACGATATAAATACACCTCAGTACTTGTGAAACAGGCATAAAAAAGGGTCAACACATGTTGACCCTTTTTTATGTTGCTAAATACAGACTAAAGCTTTATTGCTAACTCAGCCCCTTGACGAATAGCGCGCTTGGCGTCAAGTTCTGCAGCCACATCAGCACCACCGATAAGATGGACCGGTAAGCCAGTGGCTTTCATCTCTTCAAGCAATGTAAGGTTCGAGACTTGTCCGGCACATAACACCACATTATCGACGGCCAACACCTCATCCTTTTCAGCTATCGTGATATGCAGACCTTGCTCATCGAACTTACGATAGTTAACGCCCGTTTTCATCTTCACTTGATGCTTTTTCAGTACCAATCGATGTATCCAGCCTGTTGTTTTACCCAAGCCTTTACCCATCTTGGTAGTTTTACGCTGTAATAAATAAATGTCGCGATGTTCACTGGCTTCAACCGGCTCAATTAACCCGCCACGTTCAGAATAGTCCTTGTCGATCCCCCACTGCTTTAACCATTTATCGGGTTGCAATGTGGTTGATTCAGGCTCACAGAGATAATGCGCCATATCAAAACCGATACCGCCAGCGCCAATCAAAGCAACACTTTCACCAAGGGTGACCTCACCATTGAGTACTTGCTGGTAGTTCACCACTTTAGGATCATCGAAACCGGGCAGTTTTATCTCCCTTGGAACAACACCTGAAGACATCACTATCTCGTCAAACTGTTCATCCCTAATCACAGAGGCATCGAGTCTAGTATTAAGACGCAGTTCGACATTATGCAGCTTCATCTGATTAATGAAGTAACGTATGGTTTCATTAAACTCTTCTTTACCTGGAATTTTACGTGCTAGATTGAACTGACCGCCGACTTCAGACTTGGCCTCAAATAGCACAACCTCATGCCCACGAGTCGCAGCATATACCGAAAATGCCATGCCAGCAGGTCCAGCTCCCATCACTGCAATACGCTTCTTTTTGGCTGTGGGGGTAAAATTGATTTCAGTCTCATAACACGCTCGAGGGTTAACCAAACACGTTGCACGTTTAAGCGCAAACGTATGATCAAGACAGGCCTGATTACACCCTATACAGGTATTAATGAGCTCAGAGGTGTTGGCAGCCGCTTTATTAACGAAATCAGGATCCGCTAAGAAAGGTCTCGCCATGGAGACCATATCTGCTTGGCCAGATTCTATAATGTGTTCTGCAATTTCAGGCGTGTTAATGCGGTTGGTTGCTACCAGTGGGATATTCATCTCTTTCTTGAGACGTTCAGTCACCCAAGCAAAGCCACCTCTTGGCACGCTAGTCGCAATCGTAGGCACTCTGGCCTCATGCCAACCTATTCCCGTATTGATGATGGTCACGCCCGCTTTCTCTAACAATTTAGCAAGTTCAACCACTTCATCCCAGCTAGAACCGTTATCCACAAGATCGAGCATTGAAAGTCTAAAAATGATGATGAAGTTGTCACCAACACGCTTTCTGATACTGCGAACGATTTCAAGAGGAAACTTGATGCGGTTCTCGAAGCTACCGCCCCATTCATCGTCACGCACATTGGTGCGAGATGAGACAAACTGGTTAATCAAGTAACCTTCAGACCCCATCACTTCAACGCCATCGTAACCCGCCTTTTGAGACAACGCAGCGGATGAAGCATAATCCTTAATCGTGCCGCGGATCTGTCTCGCGGACATAGCAGAAGGTGTAAAAGGGGTTATCGGGGATTTAATTTTACTCGGCGCTTGAGAAAACGGATGATAACCATAGCGGCCGGCATGAAGAAGCTGCATACAGATTTTACCACCGGCCTCATGGACAGCTTTTGTTACAACTTGATGTTTGCCTACTTGCCATGGGAAACTCAGTTGGCAAGCATTTGGCGCTAATCGACCACGTAAATTTGGGGAGATCCCACCGGTCACAATCAGCCCTACGCCACCAATCGCTCGTTCTTTATAAAATTGTGCCAGTTTCTCAAAACCGCCCTTTTCTTCCTCTAATCCTGTATGCATGGATCCCATAAGCACACGGTTTTTTAACTGAGTAAAGCCTAGGTCTAAGGGTTCTAGTAAATGCGGAAATGACATTCAAACATCCTTTTAAAACAACTGATTTAAACCAGCATACCTCTTGTCATAACTAAGCTCAACTAGTAGTTACCAGCAATATGGTTAGATTCCATTACAATTGATTTTTCCCTATCGGAGAAATTTCAGTTAGCATAGTGTTATTGAAGTAATAAAGGATTGGATAATGTCGGCAAAACCCTCATTAATAAAAAGATTATTTGTGCTTTTATGGAAAGCCATAAACGGAACGCGAAAGTTAATTCTCAATATTATATTTTTTGGTTTTCTTATCGCAATTATTGTTGCGATGAATATCGAGGAAACAGCCAATATTGAGACTGGCTCTGCATTGGTGCTCAACTTATCGGGTTCTATTGTTGAACAACAGAAACAAGTTGACCCATTCAAAGCGGCGATGCAGAACAGCGATGCTAATGCCAGAGATGGCGAGATTTTGCTGGCAGATGTCCTTAACGTCATTGATAACGCCGCTCACGACACTCGCATCTCATCAATAGTCTTGAAAACTGGACACCTGAAATGGACTGGGATCAGCAAATTGCAATCTATTGGCGATGCATTGTCTCGTTTCAAAGAATCTGGTAAGCCTGTTATTGCCACATCAAATTGGTATGGTCAAAATCAGTACTTTCTAGCAAGCTTTGCCGACACCATCTACCTCAACCCCCAAGGCGGCGTTGAAATGGAAGGCCTAAGCCGCTATCGACAGTATTATAAGTCGGCATTAGATAAGCTGAAGATCAACGCGCACATCTTCCGTGTTGGCACGTTCAAATCGGCGGTAGAACCTTATATCCGCAACGATATGTCCCCTGCGGCGAAAGAGGCGAATCTGGCCTTGATGACTGATCTCTGGGGAAGTTATGAGGATGTCGTTTCCGTCAACCGTGACATCGCTGATGAAAATCTAGTACTCAGTGCAAAGCGGTACATGGTCGAGCTGGATAAAGCTGATGGACAATCGGCGCAGATGGCACTGAACATGAACTGGGTCGATGAATTAGCTACTGCTGAATCATTCAGGCTCAACATGCTTGATTTGGTCGGCAAAGCTGATGACGGTAACAGTTTTAAGCAGATTGGTTTCTACGATTATCTCAGTCTTACTGAACTTCACCCCCAACTGCTCACTAGCGATACTGTTGGTATTATCGTAGCCAAAGGTACCATTCTCAATGGTAACCAACCTGCTGGTGCAATTGGTGGAAAAAGCACCTCTGACTTACTGAGAAAAGCACGTTTTGATGACGACATAAAAGCGGTTGTATTGCGCGTTGATAGCCCCGGTGGCAGTGCTTTTGCTTCAGAGCAAATACGTCAAGAAGTGTTAGCACTTAAAACTGCGGGTAAGCCTGTTGTTGTCAGTATGGGCAGTTACGCCGCATCTGGTGGCTACTGGATCTCAGCCAGTGCTGATTACATTTATGCGACACCCACCACG
>SAMEA5043660__coassemble_554_pt1 | contig 13573 bp, 10 predicted proteins | sample SAMEA5043660__metabat2_high_PE_003 | metagenome-assembled genome bin SAMEA5043660 (sample SAMEA5043660) | Gadus morhua | reverse complement strand
CATCGCCGCAAGCGAAAGCGAAGCGCGTGAAAAGTTAAACAGAGTATTGGATAACGGAAAAGCAGCTGAAATTTTTGGACGCATGATCTCAGGTCTTGGTGGTCCAGCTGATTTTGTTGAAAATCCAGGCTTATATCTACCTGAATCAAAGATTATTCGTCCGGTATACGCGGAGCAAGCTGGTTTTGCTACGTCGATGGACACCCGTGAACTTGGCCTTGCTGTCGTGACCTTAGGTGGTGGACGTCGCAAGCCTGGTGATGCACTCGATTATAGTGTTGGTCTGACTCAAGTTTGTGCGCTAGGCGATGAAATATCGAAAGATAAACCCATTGCCATGATACATGCTCAGACAGAAACTGCGTTTGCAGAAGCTGAAATGGCGGTGAAAAAAGCGATACATATTGGTGAAACTCGACCTGAGAAAACACCGGAAATTTATCGTTATATCCGCAATGAAGATCTGTAACGCGAAGAAGTAGAGGTTTATATGAAAAGAACAATCATAATGATGTTGGACTCGTTTGGCGTTGGAGCAGCGACTGACGCTGAATCTTTCGGTGATGTAGGTTCTGACACTTTTGGTAGCATTGCCAAAGCTTGTGCTGAAGGACGCGCTGATATCGGCCGTGAAGGCCCACTTAAGCTGCCAAACCTAGCAAAGTTAGGTTTAGCCTTAGCGGCGAAAGAGAGTACTGGTGCCTTCGCACCTGGCTTTAGTGACAATGTTGAAGTGATCGGCGCTTATGGTCATGCTGACGAACTCAGTACGGGTAAAGATACCCCAAGTGGTCACTGGGAGATGGCAGGTGTACCTGTTCTTTATGAATGGGGTTACTTCAGCGATCTAACCAACTCTTTTCCTAAAGAGTTAACTGACAAGATTCTCGCAAGAGCGGGTCTTGATGGCTACTTGGGTAACTGTCATGCATCAGGCACCACGATTCTTGAAGAGTTAGGCGAAGAGCACATGCGCACTGGCCAACCCATCTTCTATACTTCTGCGGACTCGGTTTTCCAAATAGCGTGTCATGAAGAGAGTTTTGGTTTAGAAAACCTTTACAACTTATGTATCATCGCCCGTGAAGAGCTAGCGGATTATAATATAGGCCGCGTGATTGCACGTGCGTTTGTTGGTACTGGCCCGAGTGATTTTGCTCGTACTGGTAATCGTCGTGATTACGCCGTCGAGCCACCTGCTAAGACTGTGCTAGATAAGATGAAAGAAGCCGGTGGTGAAGTGGTCAGCGTGGGTAAAATCGCCGACATTTACGCCCATTGTGGTATCACTCAAAAGGTGAAGGCAACGGGTTTAGAGGCATTATTTGATGCAACGCTTGAGCAGGTCAAATTAGCGGGTGATAAGACGATTGTCTTCACTAACTTTGTTGATTTTGACTCACACTACGGTCATCGCCGTGATATCGCGGGTTACGCTAAAGCGCTTGAATATTTTGATTCACGCTTACCAGAAATGCTCGAGTTGTTGAGTGAAGACGATCTATTAATTTTGACTGCGGATCACGGTTGTGACCCAAGTTGGAAAGGCAGTGATCACACCCGTGAGCGAGTGCCTGTATTAGCGTATGGCGCAGGGTTAGCCGCTGGCTCTCTTGGTCGTCGTAACAGCTTTGCTGATATAGGTCAGTCCATTGCAAGCTACTTTAAGCTTGAGCCAATGGAATACGGTGAATCGTTCATCAAGTAATGTTCAGCGATGAGCAACGAATTTTAAATTTGGCGGCGATAGCCGCTAGTTACAAGACTTAAGTCAACGAATTTAAGTTACACATATATAAGGGGTTATATAGATGGCTACACCACATATTAATGCAGCAGATGGTGCTTTTGCTGAAACAGTACTTTTCCCAGGCGATCCACTACGTGCTAAGTACATTGCTGAAACTTTCCTAGAGAACGTTGAGCAAGTGACTGATGTACGTAACATGTTTGGTTACACTGGTACTTACAAAGGGACTCGTATCTCTGTTATGGGTTCAGGTATGGGCATTCCTTCTGCTTCTATCTATGCGACTGAACTTATCAAAGACTACGGCGTGAAGAACCTTATCCGTGTTGGTACTTGTGGTGCAATCAGCACTGACGTTAAAGTACGTGACGTTATCATCGGAATGGGTGCTTGTACTGACTCTCAAGTAAACCGTCTACGTTTCAAGGGCCAAGACTTCGCAGCTATTGCTGACTACAGCCTACTTAGCGCTGTTGTTAAAGCTGCTGAAGCTAAAGGAACTAAGTTCCGCGTTGGTAACGTTTTCTCTGCTGACTTATTTTACACACCAGATCCATCTATGTTCGACGTAATGGAAAAGATGAACATTCTAGGTGTCGAGATGGAAGCTGCAGGCCTTTATGGTGTTGCTGCTGAATTCGGTGCTAAAGCTTTGTGTGTTGTGACAGTATCTGATCACATCCGTACTGGTGAAAAGACATCTTCTGATGAGCGTCAAACTACGTTCAACGAAATGATTGAAATGACACTAGAAGCGGCTATCACTCTTTAATCTATCTGGTTAAATGAGCTACCCTTTACTGGGAAGGCGCTAAAAAAACGGGCTCATTGTGAGCCCGTTTTTTATGTTTGTTATTTACTATCCGTGACCTCTTCCACTAGATCTTCTTTCTTCTGCTTTCTTGGCTTTTTACGATCGAAATCAGCACGTTTAAATGAGAGCGCCCGTGATAACAACATACCAATTAATCCAGCGATAATCAGCATCACCTGCTGTTGTTGCATGTTTATTTGGTGAGCTTCTTTTATCTCATTAAAAAACAAGCGGGGTTCTAACCTTACTTCGATAAAGCCTAGATTGTTGCCATCTTGCGATACTGCCTCAACATAAGGAGGATAAGGCGCCAGTAAGGCATTGAGTTCCTCTGAGTCAGGTTCCAACTCTTCGGACGTAACGCTCTGAGCAAAAGAGAGTCGCTGGCCATCTTCGCTGAAAATGTTGGCTGACATGACTTTGGGATCTAATACCAATGCGGTGGCTAACCACTGCAGCTGTTCGTCATTTTGCAGTAACAAAGCCGGTGCTGCACCATAAGCGGTTTGTTGCACCAATAATCTGGCCATCTTTTCAGTTTGGGACTTTAGAAGCTGCTGTCCTTGTAGTAGGCTAGTTTCCCATAGCTGAAAGAGACCCACTGCTAATGCCAGTGCGATTGCAATCTGCAGAAACCTGCTTACTCTCTGTCTCTTTTTCAGTCCTTTAAGAAAAAACACTTTGTACCTGAATTTGATATGGGTTTACCCTATGATAATTGATTATGCCCGCGCCTGATAGTTGGAGAAGTATTGCAAATGGAAAGTCTTAACCAAGTTCCACTTTTTTCATGGTTGAAAGAGGAACAAACCCTTCATTTTAATCCCCAAACGCTTGCTATATCTCGACATCTTGAGTCAGATGCACCTAAAGGCATGGCTAAGTACAGATGTGTTTATTCCAATACTCACTCCGAAACTGAGTTAGCCTTGTTTATTCAAGCCTGTGCTCAGCCCATCAGTCTCGCTCATATCGTGAGACAAAATGGATTACATTGTGTTGAGCTTTGTGTGAATACACCGCTCGATATAGCCCAATTTACTCAGCTCTCCTCGATCGAAGCACTTGAAGTGTTTGTTATCAGTGAAACTCAAGCTGTGCTTAATCGCCCTGGCTTGCTCGTGATGGACATGGACTCAACAGCGATTGAGATTGAGTGTATCGATGAGCTTGCTGTTATGGCAGGGGTGGGTGACGCCGTTGCTGAAGTCACAGAGCGTGCTATGCAGGGTGAGTTAGATTTTGAGGAAAGCCTCAGGGCGAGGGTTGCTCAATTGGCGGGTGCCGATGAGGCGATTATTCAGACCTTGTGTGACAAGCTACCATTAATGCCCGGCTTAACTGAGATGGTGAAAGAGTTACAGTCGCACGGTTGGCGACTCGTGGTCGCATCGGGTGGTTTTACCCCGTTTGTGGGCCATTTGAAGCAGTTACTAGCGCTTGATGCCGCCTATGCTAATGAGCTTGTTATCGAAAACGGTCTGCTTACAGGTCAAGTCACGGGTGAAGTGGTCGATGCTCAGTTTAAAGCTGACACTGTTGTGCGCTGCGCTAACGCTTGGGAGATAGCGCCAGGTCAGAGGTTGGCCATTGGTGATGGTGCCAACGATATTCCTATGATTGAGATTGCAGATTTTGGTATCGCATACCACGCTAAACCTAAACTTGAAGCGGCGGCAGATGTGGCGATTAACAAGCTGGATTTGAAAGTACTGCCTTACTTGTTGCAATTGGTTTAGTTTCAATTTATTTACGTTTAAATTGCAAGCATATGGGCATGAACTCAATAGCCTTATTGACCTTGGGTCGTTTACATCGATAATAACTGAGTATTTACTCTTGTTATTTTATCTTAAGTTAGTAACTTATTGCCTCTACTCACTTAACGTATTACCCAATGTGAACATAGAACAGCACTCTATTTTTATCCCTTACCTCGAAGGTAAGTTGCACTTAAGGCAGATAAAAGCGTCCCGTGCTGATATGCAAAAACCGCCAATCCTCATGCTCCATGGCGCCATGTCGAATGGGAAAGTCTTTTACAGCGAAACGGGGCGAGGTCTTGCCTGTTTTCTGGCTGAATCTGGCTTTGTTGTTTATGTACTCGACACCCAAGGTCGTGGCTTAAGTACACCAAAAATCCATCGTGGTTTTAATGGCGGACAGGGGCAGGTAATCCGTGAGCAACTTCCTTTAGTGCAACACTATATTATGGGACTGCATCCTCAAGTATCTACGGTCCACTGGTGCGCTCATTCATGGGGCGGCGTCTTAATGGCCAGCGCTATTTCACGCTTTCCTCTTTTCCAAGAGAGTGTTGCCTCCCTGCTGACCTTTGGGACAAAACGCACCATTAAGATTAAGTCATTTAAGAAATACATGATGGTCGACATTGGCTGGAACAAGATGGCGAAAGTGATCGCGTGGGGCCATGGTTACCTCGCTGCTGACCGTTGGGGAATGGGGATGGATAATGAAAGTCGCCGCTCCTTATCCCAAACTGTCGATTGGGTAAGAGGAGACTGGATAGATCATGATGATGGTTTCGATTACTCTCAGGCCGCATTGAGCGTTGCGAGTCGCGATAAATGGCCGAGTTCTTGGTTTATAGCGGGTCTTGGGGACGATGTATTAGGTAACCCTGCCGATGTGCAAAGGATGATCCAAGAGTGTCAGTTTTCGGATGTTGAATATACCCTGTTATCCAAATCCGAGGGCAACAAACATGATTATGGTCATGCGGATATGTTGATCCATAAAGATGCTGTCGATGACCACTTCCCGCGAGTGAGAGACTGGTACCTTAATTTTAGCCCTCAAGTATAGCTCTCAGCTTAGTCCTCAAGAATTGTACTGCACTGTCGCTAATTTATGGGTGACTTGAGAAATGAGCCGGATCGAGCTTCACTAACTCCGCCAAGTTACTCACACCTAGCTTTGTCATGAGCTTGGCTCTATGCACTTCAATGGTTCTAATGGCCACACACAATTGGTTCGACATCTGTTTGTTGGTGTTTCCGGCAATAATCAATTGGAAAATCTGGGTTTCACGGTCAGATAAGTTATTAATCAGCACTTGATTACCAAGCTGTTGAAATTGATGCTGACTATGCGCTAGCCCTTTCGCGATAGATTGTGATAACAAGCTACCTTGAACCGGCTTTTGAAAGAAGTCGAATGCCCCATTTTTCAATGCATCAACCGCCATAGGCACATCGCCATGACCAGTGAGGAAAATAACCGACAATGGACTCTTAGCTTCACAGAGTCGCTGTTGCACTTGAGGTCCTGTCAGGCCCGGCATTCTGGCATCTAAAATCACACAGCCCGCTTGGGCCAAATCAACCTCGGCTAGAAAACTATCGCCATTATTAAAACTGATTAGAGAGTAGCCGTAACCCTCCATTAAAAAGCTGATCGCATCGATAATGGCCTCATCGTCATCGACTAAATAAACGGGGCCGTTGATCTGTTGTTGCACTGGGTTTTCTCATATTGATGCAGGGGATAAATGATAAATATCTCAATTTGCTAATTTTAGCGAACTATTTTCTGTAAAGCATGAATTGCATCACGCTGTAATAACAAGGACCTAGCGTAAGCTGATGCGGATCAACCACTCCTTTAGGAACAACCTTGTCTCGGATTATAATGTGCATCATCGTGCTGTCTTTCTCATCAGCAGTGTTGGCAAAGCCACAACAGTTTTATGTCGGTGTGCTGGCTAATTGGGGGCATCAACAGGCGATAGAGCGTTGGACTCCCATGATGGAGTATCTTAATAAACATATACCCAGTGCTCAATTTCATGTTTATCCAGGGGATTTTGAAGCATTGAACTTGGCCATGGAGCTAGGTCAAATTCAATTCATTATTACTAATCCGGGACAATACCTGTATTTATCGAATCAATATCCTTTGTCTTGGCTAGCGACAATGCGCTCAAAGCGCCATCACGGTACAACCTCTGCCATAGGTTCGGCGATAATTGTGAAGGCTGATAGCGACTATCGCACCTTGTATGATTTAAAAGGTAAAGTGGTTGCAGCAAGCGATCCCCATGCACTTGGCGGATATCAAGCAACGGTGGGGTTAATGCATCGACTTGGCATGGATCCAGTTAACTATTTTGGCCAAGTTAAGTTTCTCGGTTTTCCTTTAGACCCACTGTTATACCAAGTGCGAGATGGCAATGTTGATGCGGCAATTACTCCCTTATGTACGTTAGAGGACATGGTTGACCGTGGTGTGTTAAATCGTGCTGAATTTCGAGTGCTAAACCCTAGCCGTCCCGAAGATATCGAATGCCAGTGCAGTACCAACCTTTATCCGAATTGGTCTTTTGCCGCGATAGAAAGTGTGAGTTCAGAGCTGAGTAAAGAGATTAGCCAAGCGTTAATGGATTTGCCTGTCGATGATCCCGCTGCCGTTACGGCGCAATTAATGGGGTGGACTTCGCCAATTAGCCAGTTGGCTGTTATTCAGCTGTTTAATGAGCTAGATGTTGAGTCACCGGATAGCAGCCGCTGGGAGATCGTTAAGAACTGGCTGGATGATAATCGTCATTGGGGCATTTTATCGATATTCATCTTCTTAGTGGCGACGGTTTACCACCTTTGGATTGAATATCGCTTTCATCAAAAAAGTGAATCGTTAATCGCAACCGAACGTCAGTTAAAGCAACAAGCCATTGCGTTAGAGCGCCTGCAAAGTGCATCTATTATTGGTGAGATTGGTGCTGGCCTTGCCCATGAAATAAATCAACCCATCGCCGCTATCACTAGTTATAGCGAAGGGGGGATTATGCGCTTGCAGGGGAAGAAAGAAGCGGATGTTGACGCGTGTATTAAGTTGCTTGAGAAAATTCATAATCAGTCGACCCGAGCGGGTGAGGTGGTTCATCGAATAAGAGGTTTATTGAAACGACGTGAAGCGGTCATGCTTGATGTGAATATTCTCACTTTAGTGGAGGAGAGCCTTGCGCTGTTGAGGCTTGAGCTTGCCAGACGTGATATTCAAGTGAGTACTCAGATTAAAGGTGAGCCATTTTTTATTACCGCTGATCGTGTCGGCTTACTTCAGGTGCTGATTAATTTGATTAAAAATAGCCTTGATGCGATTGCTGATTCACCCAATGCCAGCACAGGTAAAATTCAGATAGAGTTAGATTTTAAAGAGTATCAGGTCAATATATTAATCAAAGACAATGGCCCCGGTCTTGCGCTGGGAGCTGAGACCTTGATGGCCACTTTTTATACCACCAAAGAAGATGGTTTAGGCTTGGGGCTAGCAATATGCAATGAGGTGATGAATGAGCATGAGGGTCGATTTACATTGAGTAATCGCTCTGATAATGAAACTGGATGCGTTGCCTCATTGAGCTTAAAAAAACGAGGCAGTGAACAAGCAATACAATAATTATTATTCCTCACGAATAACAAATCATCAGCATTGTATTTTCCTCTATAATACCAATTCCATTAAATAAGTGATCAATTCAGAGTCACTCAGGTTTTTCAATTCAAGGCGCATTGATGAAGAAATGGTTATTCCCTTTTAAGTTAATGCAAAGCAGAAGTGGAATACCTGAGAGACTCACGTAGTGCGGGTTTCAAAGCCCTTTATGCTACGTTAGAGGTTTTCGATATAGAATAACTATGAGCTTCAAGCCTCCGTCTTGCCTACAGGGCTTTGAACTCCCGCTGAAAGATCAAATTATTAGTGGAACTGGTATCAATTATGCGGCTACGTAGCCGCACAATGTATCCCCAAACCACTTCAAGATGCAGTCGTAATTCACTTTTTCACAACGCAGAAACATGCAGTCGCTAGCAAAAATAGACGCTTTTCTTCGTTATGTGGTTTACCACAATATACAGAAATTTAAATCTGTGTTGGTTGAAAATCGAACTGTGAACTGCTTCACAAACGGCTACAACACTTTATCGTTATGTGGTTTACCACAATATCTACTTTCACTCCCCTCAATAACAATGATGAAAACCTTAGGAATGACCTTGATTACCTACCGTGATTAAGGGGCGCTATATCGCTAGCTGTTATGCCTAAGCACCACCGTCATTGGAGATTTATCATGAAATTAGATCGGCGAACCTTCATCAAAGGGGCCGGAGCTGGCACAGCGACTTGCGCATTAGCAACGCTGCCAGGTTCTTTAGCTGCCCTTGGACATTCTGAACTACAAGGTAGTGCAGAGTCTGTCGCAAGTATTTGTGAAATGTGTTCTACCCGCTGTCCGATCTCTGCACGTGTTGTTAACGGCAAGAACGTGTCTATTTTGGGTAACAAGAACGCCAAATCATTTGGCGGAGCTGTATGTGCTCGCGGCGGTGCTGGTCACAGCCAGCTTTATGATAAGCAACGAATTGTGAAACCGTTAAAGCGTGTTGGTGAGCGTGGTGAAGGTAACTGGCAAGAGATTGAGTGGGATGAAGCCTACAGCATCATTGCCAAAAATCTTAATAAGATTAAAGCAGAACATGGCGCAGAAGCGGTGGCATTCTCATCTAAATCAGGCTCACTATCAGGCCATCTGTTTCATCTAGCCAAAGCCTTTGGCAGCCCGAATACCTTTACGCACGCATCCACATGTCCGGGCAGTTATGTCATCGCGGCTAAAGCCATTTTTGGCGGCAAAATTAAGCGCGATTTAAGTAACTCTAAGTACATCATCAACTTTGGTCATAATCTTTACGAAGGCATTAATATGTCTGAGACCAGAGGCATGATGAATGCACAAATGGAGAAGGGCGCTAAGCTGGTGGTATTTGAGCCACGCTTCTCGATTGTGGCTGATAAAGCCGATGAGTGGTACGCAATTAAGCCGGGGACTGACGTCGCGGTTGCATTGGCTATTTGCCATACCTTGATTGCTGATGATTTATACGACAAAGCCTTTGTGGCGCAGTATGTATCTGGTTTTGACAAGTTTGCCAAAGAAGTGAAGGCTTACACGCCTGAGTGGGCAGAATCGGTCAGTGATGTTCCAGCTGAAGATATTCGCCGCATTACGCACGAATACGCCGCAGCAGCGCCCCATGCACTCGTGGATTTTGGACACCGTTCATCGTTTACCACTGAAGAGTTTGAGATGCGCCGTGCGCTATATGCTGCCAACGTGCTAGTGGGTAACATTGAGCGTAAAGGCGGGTTGTACTTTGGCAAAAAGGCGGCAAGTTACAACAAATTTGCTGGCGATAAAGTCGCGCCAACGTTAGCTAAACCCGGTGTTGAAAGTATGCCAAAAATCACTGCAAAGCGCATTGATATGGTCGATGAACAGTATGCCTTAACATGGTCCTCTGGCGGGATTTATCAATCGATTCTAGATGCGACTTTAGAAGCGACGCCATACCAACTGCGTGCTTGGGTAATGAGCCGCACCAATCCAATGCAAACCATGACAGACAGAGCACGCGTCGTTAAAACGATGCAGAAGCTCGATTTTGTGGTGGCCTGTGACATCTACATCAGTGAATCAGCTGCTTATGCCGATATTTTTTTGCCTGAGTCAACTTACCTTGAGCGTGATGAAGAGATCGCCGATAAGTCGAGCAAGAATCCTGCTTATTATGTGCGTCAACGCGTGGTTGAAACGATTGGTGACACCAAGCCAAGCTGGCTTATCTGGAAAGAGCTTGCGACTGAGATGGGTGAGGGTCAGTTTTTCCCTTGGGAAAATATGGAAACCTTACAGCTGTTCCAAGTACAGCGTGATGTGAATTTGCTCAGAAAAATTAAAGAGGAAGGTTTCGTTAGCTTTGGTAAACCTTTGATGCTGCGTGAACGCGGTATGGTAAGAGATTTTGTTGCGACATACCCCAATGCAAAAGCGGTCGATGCTGATGGCACATACGCTAGCCAGTTAAGCTTTAAAACCCCGTCAGGCAAGATTGAGTTGAGTTCTGACAAGGTTGAAAAGATGGCGCCGGGCCGAGGGGTTATCCGCTACCGCGAAGTCACCATGAAGAAAGCCGATGAGTTGTTCTTTATTCAAGGCAAAGTGGCGGTGCATACCAATGCTGCTACTCAGAACGTGCCGATGCTGGCCAACTTAATGTCTGACAACGCATTGTGGATCCATCCGATCACTGCGGGTCTATTGAATATTTCAAGTGGCGACAAGATTAGGATCTATAACGATACCGGCAGTGAAGAGGGTCATGCCTTGGTCACACCTGGTATTCGTCCCGACACTGTTTTCGCTTATATGGGCTGCGGTTCAAAGAATAAAGAGCTTGCCCGTGCAACCGGTAAAGGTGTGCATTGCGGTAACTTACTTCCTCATGTGACGTCTCCGGTGACAGGTATGAACCTGCATACCACCGGTGTCAAGATTGCCAAGATTTAATCGGAGTTAATTATGACTAAGCGTTATGTTCTCGTGCACGATGAAAACAAGTGCATTGGCTGCCAAGCGTGTAACGTGGCTTGCCGTAGTGAAAACAATGTGCCTGATTCGGTGACTCGGATTCAGGTAAGAATCGAGGGGCCGTACGGCAATTTCCCACACCTACATTTTAAATATAATCGCGTTTCGTGCGAGCAGTGTGAAAATGCACCTTGCGTTAAAGTGTGCCCAACGGGTGCGGCTTACGTTAATGATGACGGCATTGTATCGATTAACGAAAAGAAGTGTGTTGGTTGTCTTTACTGTGTTGCTGCTTGTCCATACAAGGTTCGCTTTATTAACCCTGAAACACGAGTGCCTGATAAGTGTGATTTCTGTAAAGAGACACGTTTAGCCCGCGGTGAAGAGCCTGCATGTGTCACGGTATGTCCAACTCAGGCATTAACCTTTGGTGATGCCAATGATATGACATCAGAAGTACGCAAAGTGTTAGACACTAAACCGCACTACCAACAAAAGGTAAATCTAGGCACTGAGCCAAGGGTTTATCGCATTCCTAGCCGTAAAGGAGGGATCAAAGCATGAACAATATCTGGGGTTCGATGGAACAATACGATCCGGTAGTGTGGAACTGGATCATTGCGGTTTACTTGTTTATGGCGGGCTTATCAGCAGGCTCTATGCTGGTGGCTATTGGACTTAAATGGTACAAACAAAGCCGTGGTCAACCGACAGAAGGTTTACCTGTGATTAAGGCCGCTGCGGTTATTGGCCCAGTAGCAATCAGTTTAGGCATGGCACTGCTGGTGCTGGATTTGACTAAACCCTTTGAGTTTTATCACATCCTGCTTAACTACAACCTGACGTCAGTGATGGCGTGGGGCGTGATTGCACTGCTGGTTTATATCCCATTAGTGTTTATTTTTGCCGCAGTCGTATTTGAAAAACAAGTACTGCATTACGCACCTTGGCTTGCAGGTACATTGAAAGTGTGTCGCCAGTTGGAAAATAGCATTAATAAGCTTATTTTTGCCCTAGCGCTTGGTGTCGGTGTTTATACCGGTTTCTTACTTTCAGCCTTGATTAGCTACCCAATTTTAAACACGGCAGTATTACCAGCTCTGTTTTTAGCATCAGCCTTATCAGTGGGCTCTGCGGGTAACATTTTGGTGGCAACCTTGTTCTTCAGTAAAAAAGAGTCTGATTGTATCGAACAGGTTCATCGCATCGAGTATCCAGTGGCCTTTAACGAAGCCTTATGTTTAGTGTTGTTGTTTGTGGGTCTTAACTTCTCTGGCCCAGCAGCGCAAGCGGCTACAGCGGCGATAACAACGGGTACGTGGGCGAGTGTGTTCTGGATTGGTGTTGTTGGTTTAGGCTTAGTGGTTCCCGTACTTGCTAGCACGTTAGCACCTAAGTCATGGCGTCACAGCAAAGGCTTTTTAATCACGGTATCGTGTAGCACCATTCTTGGCGTGCTCGCACTGAGACACTTTGTGGTTTATGCAGGACAAAGCTACATCAGTTAATGTAAGTCAGTTAAGATCTGTTAACGTTAAATGAACATGCCCAAGTCAATTCTTGGGCATTTTTTTATGGTTTATGGTTTTATCTTGAGCTGTTTTATTTAAGCTCCCACACTTCCCAGCTCTCAAGTTGAAGATCTTTGGCTAATTGAATCGCTATCTTTTGATGCTTCTTAGCCTGTTCAGGTTTACCGAGCTTAGCTAGATGGATACTCATCTGCTTATGCCAACCGGGCAGTGATTTTCCTTCAACTTGCACACTGTTGAGCAATTGTGCGACCCGTACATCGTCTCCTTTTTTATTAAAACCTTTTGCCAGTTGAATACTGACATTAGTTAAGGATTCAGGAAATTGAAGTTTGATGGCGTTGAGTACATCATCGACCTTATCTAGCTGCTTTGACCAAAACAGATACTTAGCAAATTGATAAGCCTGAAGCCACTCAAACTGAAACCCTGCCCAGTTTTGCTGTTGTTGGCTAAAGTGAGCGAGTACCTGCTGATAGTCACCTATGGCCAACATGTCGGTGCCATCAATGGCGTAATTAGGCGCGAGGAATTGCAGTGCATCATAGAGTGCAGGAAGGGCGGTGGTAAAATGGTTTTCGTTAGGGTAATGCTTATACTGCCAGTTGAGTTTTTTAGGAGCTGATTGCTCGAATACTTCAACGAGATTATCGACTCCCATGCCCTCTTCGTTGGCCAGTGAGATAAATACGGGGGCGGTTAACTTCTGCTGTTTTAGTAAGGATTCTATCTTGCTAGGCAGACTATATTCGTCATGCCAGGCACTGGGGCTCATGGCCAAAAAAGCATTAAATGGAGTGTGCTCCTGCATCATGCTGTACAGCGTAAATAGGCCGCCGAGGGAGTAGCCTGCAAGAGCTTTTCTGTTATCGGTTCGAAATTGTGCGTCTATGGTCGGTAATAACTCTTGGGTTAAGTAGGAGTGAAACTGCTGCGCGCCACCGAATGCATCATCTTTACCATCTGGCCAAGTGGTGCTTTTCAAGTAATCTGCATTCCCTTGGTTTGCGATCCCAATGACAATCATCGGGGGTAATTTCCCCATGCGAGTGAGGTGCTTAGTGATAGATGAAACATGCTGAAAT
>SAMEA5043660__coassemble_552_pt1 | contig 13630 bp, 9 predicted proteins | sample SAMEA5043660__metabat2_high_PE_003 | metagenome-assembled genome bin SAMEA5043660 (sample SAMEA5043660) | Gadus morhua | reverse complement strand
CCTAATTTTTCTGTCAATGTTCGCATCGTCACAGGTATCGTGGCATTTGAACTCGCCGTCGATAACGAGAACAAAATCTGCTCGCGAGTTTTAACTCGAAACTCTTTCGCCGACACTGGCGTAAAAGCGCCCACAGCCATTGGATAGACAATAAATATCCACGTCAATAACAGACCTAAAATCACAAAGACATACTCGAGCACGCTAACAAAGATTTCAGCTTCGAGCGTCGCCCCCAGCTTTAGCATCAAGGCAAACACACCGATGGGTGCAAGCTGCATCACCACTGTAATAAGCTTCATCATCAACTTATTACCTTCAAGGAACCCTTGAGTAAGCAGAGGAACTCCTTTACCCAAAGACTTAACCGTACCACCCACTAGCAAAGCCATAAAAATAACTTGTAGCATGTTACCCGAGGTAAATGCGGCCACTGGATTACTTGGCACGATATTAACAATTAACTGAATTAGGTTAGGCAGCTCAGTTGCGGTGATCTGTAATCCGGTTCCCCCCGTCATATCAACGCCACGGCCTGGTTGTAACAAGAGTGCCACCGCGAGGGCTGCAAAAATAGCGACCAATGTATTAATGATATAAAAGCCGAATGTTTTCCCACCTAAGCGGCCAAAACTTTTTAAATCTTTAAGCTCTAAGACCCCACACACGATACTGACGAACACCAAAGGGACGACAAGCATCATGATCATATTCACGAACATGGCACCGACACCAGATGATAATTCGACAATGCTGCCTGAGAAGAATCCAATATCGCCAAGAAGGTATTGAATGATGGAACCGAAAATTAATCCGGAAAACAGACCTATAAAGATCCTTGTTGAAAGTGATTTAGTCATTTCCCTGCCTTCAATTCAGCATGTCTTTTTGCATGCCTTAATTAATTAAACATCTAACACATTGCGCGCCGATGCCTTTTCTTATACTTACTTTGGTCAATGATAGTGAATCATGCTGGTGTGAATTTCAATGGTAATCCGCCACTCGAAAAATTGCACATAAATGCAACATCTTCATATGGTCAGTTATTACATGAGATTGGGGAGATTATCAAGTAAAAACAATCAACTGAGTTTTACATTTCGGCTACAAACTTAACGGTACGCATCAACTCCATCACACCTGTTGCAGCAAGTAAATCCGGAAAATTCAGACTTAAGGAAACAAATAACCACCAGGTACGATCAGAGCAGTTCGATCAACTGCGCAGTTAAAATTAAAAGGTCGATGCAATAGTCGATTAATGATAAAAAAGCCGATACAGGTAATACCTATATCGGCTTTTGATGATTTTTCAGCTTCTATCAACACTCAAATTAACACATCTTATGCGAAGCCTAACTCAACATCTCTGATGATAAAGTTACCAGTAAAGATAGGATCTGGCTCTCCGATCGGCTCCAGTTCAAAGTAGTCTTTATGCTCTTGAGGCAAGCCTTCGTAGCCACAAATCACTTGATAAAGCCAACTCTCCTTATCCCAAGGAAGTTCATTTTCACCTAAGTAATCCAACGCAGACTGGCTTCGTCCAGAATCGATAACTGCACAGAAATAGTTATCGACAGCCAACTTAAGTGGATTATCTGGAATAGCAAAATCTTCTGCTTGGCTCAAAGACACTGAAACATCTTGCTCACGAACTAACAGTTCATGAGGGGTACGACTGATCGCTTTTACTCGAGATACAATGTCTAACAACTCAGGTTCATAACCCGTGTTATGCACATCCGCCACCGCCGGCGCTAAAATGGCTTCTGCACGGTTAAACAAGATCGGCAGCTGTTTGTGGCTAACATGATCCACTGGTTTATAGTCTGGATGCAGATCCGTGTAGAGTAACCATCCCTTCAGCAGACGTGTTCTTCCTCTAATCTGGCGGAATCGCCCAAGCAACTCAAGTAAACGTCCCTGAACGACGCTCAGTTCCTGAGTACAGTCACTTAAGGTTTCCTGTAGGGTTGTCACTAGCAACTTACGCAGCTCTCTGATATCCCCCGCAATTTCACCTAGCTCGCTGAACTGGAACATGGCTAAGCCGTTCAATAGCTCTGTTACCTGGCTCTGTGCAAGTTCATTTTCTCGGATCTTGGCATTGATGGTGCCCACATAACCAAACTCATTGTTTATGCGACTCCAGAGCACACGAATCGAATATCTCAATCCTTCTGCGAAGCTGTACACATGCTCACTCAGATCGGAAAGATAAGCTTCTGTCGCACCAAAATCGACGTTTTGACGAGCCTCTTTATAATGATCCGCCAGTGTCTTTATGCTGGCTAAAGATGAGCCCACGTTTGAATCTATCTGACGATTTCGCTCATCACTGAGCGCTTCCTCAAGCAGAGCCCGCACTGAACGCTTCAGACGCAGTTCTTGATCTGGCTCTGGTCGCCAGAGGATCTCTGCTTTACGCAGTTTCTCGATTGCAGCGCTATTCTCACCGCTTTCAGAGACTGATCCCGACAGATACACATCCATAATAAGATCGGCATGTCGGCCTAGCTGCTTTAATAGCTTAACCCCAGCCTGATGTAGGTTAGTGCTCATGTTAAACCAGATCCCTTTGGGTCGCCGTTTCAGCTTGAGCTTCCAAGCTCAAGCCCTCTGTTTCATCGATAAAGCGAATAACTTCATACAAGTAATCTAACTTACCCGTCGCAATAAAAATCTGTTTCTCGACATTCGGTCTGGCCAAATATCCCAGCTCCACCAAACGCTTAAAAACTAGCTTTATCTGGGCATCAACATTGGGGCTGGTCGATCCAAATAGACGATACTGGCTAATTTTAGCCAGTTGCTCACGAAATGCAGGCGTATCCTCAATGCGGGTTTGCAGCTCAGTTAAGCGCACAGCCGCGCCTTCAGACAACGGCGCATCCTGTCCACTGGACTCCTGAACTAGAACTAACCACTCCACTAATGGGATTAAGGCATTACAGATATCTTTGAACTGAGATGAGATCACTTTACGCTCACGGTCACCTAACTGCTGGTAACCACAAAAGAAGACTTCTCCTTCACCTGCCGACCCGATAGTGCGGTTGATCTGGTTAAGATACACTTCGACACGTTCACGCGTGTCAGGATTTTTAAGTGAGCGCCAACTCTCCTCATCGGTCGTGCGGCAAATAAATTCGCCTTTTAACAGTCTTTCTATAATAGCGCCGGTGCCGACAACGACAGTCTCATTCATGTCTGACATTACACTGCCTCCTTTGCATTACGTTGATTCAGTTTGGCTGCGATTGGATTAAGCTGTGGCTTCACCACCTGAAGCTTCTTAGTCTGCTTGTTAATGATGTAGCGGTTAGCAAACAAATTAAGCACCTCAGATTCTGGATTAGGAAATGCGCCTAAAACAGAGATATTATTATTTTCACAGGCATCGAAAATCTTCTTCACGTTAGCGTGATGCAAGGTGCCCAGCTCATCGATAGGCCAATGAATCGTCACATCGGCGCGTCCACGCAGTAGACGTGTAAAGGCCAACAGGAACTTACATAAAATAAGATACGCCATACCATGACTGGAGGATTCATTGAGCTGTCTATCGGTGCGGATCACTAGATCGCTATTGCCCTCTTTCAATCTCAGCTCAATCTCAAGCAACTTAGAGATGCCTCCAGACAGCGCTGCACGGCCAATAATGTCTAAGGCACGGCGCATCGTGTTGGTGTAGTTCTCATCAGGCAGTTCACTAAAACCATCGGCTTTCCACTGATGGAAGGCTTTAACAAATGCCTCCAATTCAGGCCAGAACTCCAGCTCACTAATGCGCGAGCGGATCTTAACCGCTGACTCAGAAACACCGTCGAGAAAGAGCTCCTCACCCACTTCTCGAGTGATGCGGGCACTTTGAGAGGCGATACGGCGATCAATATCCACTAATACATCATAGAAAGCGGTCAGGTCGACACCGAAGATACGCCCCTGCTCACGCAAAGCTGTGATCGATTGTGGCACCATCACATTGAGCAACTGCTCAAGCTGAGGCACGAGCTTGCGGTAATCGAGGATACGGATCCCTTTATCATTGAGGAAGCTTGATTCCTCACGCGCTCGCTCCCAGATCTCAGACAAACTCGAGCCGGATTTACTGGCGATCACTGAATCAAAATGCTCAATATACTGCTTCACAGAGCTCAATAAGCTGTCCCGTTTAAGCAGTTGCTCCTCGCCCTGACGCAGACGTTCGGTCAATCCACCTTGGGCATCATCTGTGTTGTTGGGCAGTTTAAGCTCAGTTAACTTACGCATCACGCTGCGCAGTTTAGTCAAGTTCTCAGAGGCTTCAACTTGAACAGAATCAGACTGCTTACGTTGATTGTCTAGCTCCTGACGCTTCGCTTTGACTTCATTGGCCTTAGATTTAAGCTGTTGATCTATTTCAGAAGTCGCATGCTTAACCTTGGCAAGTTCAGTCTGCAGTTTCGGCTTACGGTTCAACCAAGTATGTTGATACCAATCATCATAGCGCAGTACTTCGCTACGACGCTGCTCAGCCTTGCTGATACTGGTTTCTAAATCGCGGATCTCTTGCTTAAGCGCCACAATTTTATCTTCATCGACACCACGAGACTTCAGTTCGTTCTTATACCACTGCTCACAGGCTTTCTGTTCGCTATTAGCATGAGCACGTCTCTGTTCGATGTTGGCCTTAATCTGATTAACTTGGTTATCGAGTGCGCCAACCACTTCTTGCCAGTAGGCGTTCTTCTCCATTTTAGCTTCAAGCGCTTGCTCTTTTTGCTCTTCGAGCCACTCTTGATGCTGTGAATTCAGGTTTTTCAAATCACTGTCGAAACGACTTAGACTCTTCTGAGCCTCAGATTTACGCGAATTCAGTGATTGGTTGATCTTCTCCTGCTCGCCGCGTTTTTCATCAAACAAGCGACGAAGGTCATCACGACTATTTTTATAGGCCGTGCGAGCAAAGGTCAATTCGCGAGTTAACCCATCGAGTTCTGCATTGATGGCAACCAGTTGATCTTCAGCTTCTACCTGTAACTCTTTAGCGCTTTGCAGCACCTCTTCAGCCTTAGCATGACGAATACGTAATTCTTGCTCAGAAGCGGCGTATTCAGGCGCATCAATCGCCTTAAGATCAAGCGCAATACCGTAAAGGGCATCAACCTTATCAGCAAGAATTGATGGATGAAGATCGCTACGGTGCAGCAACTCAGGGTTAATGATCTTACCTAATGTCTCTTCCCAATCACCGCTCTCTTTACGTAAAAACTCAAGTAAAGTGTGAGATTGAGGGAACAGAATATGGTGTATCTCATCGAGTTCGCTCTGACGTTCAGTCACCCGTATGCCAGATACACGTAGGGCTTCATTCGATTGATCGCGCTTAGCTCTGAGCTTACGTTCTTCAATCGTCAATCTGTCGACCTTAGCGTTACAGCTTTCCTGCTCCTCGTCGGCGTGGGTTATCCGCTCATCGAAGACCGCCAACGCCAGCTTTTCCTCCTCCGTGTAAGTGACATTATCAACTCGTACTTTAAGCTCAGCAGCTGAAAGCTTAAGTTGATACTCCTCTTCACGGAACTTAGCCCGGCCGGTTTCCATCTGTTCACGCCATAGGCCATCTAATGCCTCTAGCTCACCGCGCCCGATCTCTCTTTGTTTATCGCGACTTTCTCGATGGCTGTCCTGCTCTTGATGCAGATTCTCAAGCTCACGGTTTAGTCCTTCACCAATTTTACTGCGACGGGCATTGTAAGCCGCTTCAATATCTTGGTGCTTCTCAGTTTGTAACTTATGGCGTTCAGATAAATTTTCTAAACTGCCACGCCAGTTAGATAGCTGTTCGAGATCCATCTTGGCTTGCTCGATATCGGCATCCAAAAAGTTTGCGTGTTGCTCTTCGATGGCATCGAGTTCATATTCACACTTGGCCACATCACCTTTTGCAGCTGACAAGTCCAAGTTGAGCTCATCACGCTGCTCTTTCCACTCATCATCGAGTGCTCTGAGTTGGGCATTCAGCGCTTTAGATAAGTCTTGATTGTGATCTTGGCGTTCAACTTCAACGGTTTCATCTTTGCTATAGCCGCGTTTTAGACTGGCAAGACGCTGCTCTGCACTGAGAAGTTGATCAAACTCCTGCTCTAACTTCTCAAATTCAGGGCGGATCTGCTCAAAACCTTGAATAAGCTGACTGTCTCTAATCCAAGCTTCGACTCGTTGCGGGTTCAGACGAGAACTTGGTGGGTTGACCCCGTCCTCCTCTAATATGGCGGCGATCATTGATTTGATCGTCTCCATCTTGCCCTCTTTCGAATGCACCGCTTTGGCGAGCTTTTCGATATGACGCAAAGAATGCTCTGCTTCGCACAACGAGAATTGGCGCGCATAGTTACGCAGTTCAGTGCGGTTGCTGCCCGTACTGAGTAGCGCACGGTCATTTTGAATAATCGCTCTGAATTCGCGGGTGTTAAGCAAGTTAGTGACCGCGACTCCCGCTCGTTTCATCTCACGGCCAAGCTCGGCCATGGTGTGGCACTGGACCATGTCGCCCAGATTCGACTTAATATAATCTTCTAGCTCAAAGCCCTTGGCGATAAAGCGATAGTTCACCCCTTTACCGTCACCTGCTGATGCTAGAACCGCTTGATTGAGCAAGCCATCGGCACGCTTATACTCATAGATAATGAAACTGGAATCATGGGGCAGATACCACCGCTCGAAACTGTCACGGGTCGAAGGAACAACACGACTTGGGTATTCGCCATAAAAGACAGGAACCAGACGCTGTAGCGTGGTTTTTCCTGAGGCGTTGGTACCACAAATGTTGGTATGACCATCTAGGGCGAGTTCCACTACACCGGGGAGGTGTGTATCGATAAGCACTATTCGATTCAAGCTTGGCATTTCTTTCCTTATCCAAACGATGCCTCAAGCGAGGCGATGTAACATCAAAAAACAGTAAAACCCCAGATAATCTAGGGGATGAGTTCATTTCATCATCTATATAGAGTGACTAAAATAAATCAAAGCGGCACAGTTGGCAATCCGGCTATCCTGACAATGAGCACAGGATTTTGAAACCGAGATCATACGCTATTTCATGACAGTTAGTCGCACAAGGAAAGAGCAATTAAATTAAACGAGGAAAAGCGCAGAATATGCGCGTGGGTCAGTGCAGAGTTCAGCCTTTAAAACCTGAACTCTGCACCATGAAGCGAGTAGATTGTAAACTCGTAGACAACACCTTAGGTTTGGGGTTATCTGCAATCTTTTATCAAGTGACGTAAAATTTTTTACTCACTTTTTGGAAGTAAAAGAATAAATAAGATGACGTTATCAATTCAATACCGCTTCAAATGTTAGAAATATTTGCCCATGAAGATCATCCGCTAATGCATTATCTGATGCTTCTTGCTCAAACTCAGCAATGAGTAAATAACGCCCTGCATGTTCAAGGGTAAAGCTAATCATTCCTTTAGCATCCGTCGTCAGCTCTACATTATCAGGGTCATTACGGTAACGTACACCTTCCCTTAAGATTTCAACGTTAACGTTTGACTCTGGTTTACCGTTATAAATAAATTTAAATTTGGCTTCTTCACCCTGCGCCACATCTGACGGATGAGTGACGGGTACAAATTCTAAACCTTGATTATTCACCGCAAAGTTTTCTGACGGCGAATTTAGCGTGATATACGTTTGAATACTGCTAGACGATTCAACCGTACGAACATCATATGCCCCTTTAGGTAACTTGCTCTCACGGTTTTGTTTATTCGTATTGCCTAACCACTGCTTTTTGTCTTCGCCTTTTATTTTATAACTTGTCCAATACTTAGGTTCGCCACCCATTTTAAGTTGATAGGTACCATCATTTTCAAGATAAACATCAACAACACTTTTACGGTGACCTCGATAGCTAGAACCAGGAAACACTGACTTTCCATCAGGCGCTACGATTTCCATTTTCTCGGCACCCAACGGTTTATCGACGTTAAATGCCTCATTAGAGGCAGTCACATCGACCATCACCCACTCTCCCTTGTCATTGGATAGATTAAAATGACTTGGCAAGAACCAACGATTATGTGCCGCTGCTTGAGAAGCAAATAACAAGGCTGTAGCCCCTACAAGTAGTGTTTTAAATTTCATAGTGATCCCTTAATAGTAAACATTGATTTGGCCATTTCTGAGTTCGCTGCCAACGTAAAAGTCTGATCAGCCCCATTCAAGGTGAATTTTTGTTTGATGATGCCGCGCCCGCCATTTTCACGTACAACCTCTACGTTCAACACGTAATCGCCTGCCGCTAATGGGTCTTTATCATCATCGAGGGCGTTAAAATCTAATTGATATCGCCCTGCTGCACGGGTCGCTGAGGTAATGGAATCAACCAATTCGCTATCTTTACGACCCACTTTTCGCCACCAACGACGAATATCTTTTAGCCACTTAGCCCTTTCTCTCCACAGCACTAAGGTTCTTACGCTCTTGCCTGAACTATCTTCTAGCCACACCGCCACATAAGGGTTGTGGTATTCACCCGCTTTTGACGGTAGCGTCAGTGATAATTGCAACGATGCCGCCGATGACGTAGCCATCCCCCCTAGCCATAAAAACATGATAAATAAAACTTTTACTTTCATAATGGTTCTCCAATCAAACCCAGATAAAATAAATACTAATAACAAATAAAGAACTCATAACACTGACAGCCATAGTCCGATTGATACGCCGTTGAGCCAGCGCTAACACAAAACCGCTAAGGCTAAAAACGATCATGAGCACCGCACTCAAATCGATAATGAATCCCCAAAAATCACCGCTGTTTCTCCCTTTATGCAGATCATTGAACAATGCCCAATAGCCATAATCGATCGCCTCCTTGTAGACTTCTCCCGAATGTAAATCTATCGTTAGACTCAAATAGGCGCCTGGGCCTTTGTCTGTGATAAATAGCTCCTCCTCTTCACGCTCAATACTTAACCGATTGCCATTTAGATGGTTCTCTTTGATAAGAAAATTCAGCAAGTTCCCTTGGTTTTTCGAGGTGAGTAATTCTGTAGGTGCAACAAAATCAGCCTCAAGCACATCAGCTTGATGCTCAGCAAACCATTCAGGATGATTAAGCGTGACTCCAGTAACAGAGAAAAAAATCATCAGCGTGAGTAACGCCATAGAAACGTACACATGGATAAGCCGTGACAAGGCCAAAAATGACTTATTGATGCGCAAGATTTGCCCCTAGAGATTGAGCAGCACTTGCTGAGCACAAGACTAGAGCCGTGACAGGATTATCCCGCTGACATTTTCGAGAGGTATGATTCATCAATGTTACCGTCACAAGAGGAGAAAATGACAACTAGTCATCATCTACTCTTGCTGATTAATAGTGTGACTTGATCAGAATTGGTAGCTAGCAGCTAATTTGAAATTACGACCGACTTCATTGTCGTTATACTTTTCATTTCCCCAATACATGCCAAAGCTATTATGGTTTTGGTACGCTTTATCAAAGACATTATCAACAGCCAATTTAAGTGATAAACCTTCAATCTCAGCCACTTGATAATCTAACCAAAAGTTACTGACGCCATAGCCCGCTTTATTCACTTTTTCAGTCACTAGATTGCCATTGCTAAGAGAGTTTTCATCTAAACTTGCTGCGCTAGCAAAATGGCTATTCCAGCCAATCAATACTGAGTCAGTTATCTGATAATCAGCACCAATTTTAATCACCTGCGTACCGCTATATAGATTGTCAGTGGTGTAATCTGGATAAGCATTTTCCCCAGTGTTATAGCTATAACTAATGTAGGCGCTTAAATCTTGGTGACTAATGTTAAAACCTGCCTCAACCCCTTTCATGGTTAAATCATATAGACCACGGGTTAAGCTGGTATTTTTGGTGGGATGAAAAGAGTTATCAATCGTGTATTGATAGACATTAATGTAAGTGCTTGCAGTGTCGACATTAAGCAGGCTTTCTAAATCTTGAATGACATTAAGCTCGAAATGATTACCAGTTTCAGCTTTCGCATCATCAGATTGTGTCATTCCTTCTTGAATCATGAGTGTTTCAGGTAACCCAGGGCCTTTAAAGATCCGACCGTAGCCAAACTTAAGGTTTAGATCTTCGTTAGCCAGCCAATTAACCGCGAGTTTAGGTGATAGTTGATTAAATGAACTGTCATAAGCACCACTCAGTGAATAGTTATCATAACGAACGCCTGGCACAATAGTGAATGCGCCAAACTCAAATTCAGCTTGAACATAAGCACCGATCAAAGATGACTCAGGGCCATTACTGACCGACACGTCTTCAGACGTCATGGTGCCATCTGACAAGGTGATTTGTTTTAATCCTGCAACATCGATGGCTTGTTTTGACTTGAAACTGTCAACGCCCGCCGTCCACGCAATATCATTAATGATAAAAGTATTACGGATATTTAAGCCGATAGTTTTATAAGAGTAATCACGTGATGGAGTCGTTGCAGTGCCATCACTTTGCCATTTCCCATCACTATCTCGGTACCAATTCTTACCTGTAGCACTCCCGCGCGTCATTTTCTTTTCATTAAAATAAGCATCGACTGATAAATCTAACAGTGGGTTACTACTGTCATGATGGTAATTAAGCGTATAGGTATCACGTTCATAACCATTAAAGCCGAGCGCTTCATCCAATGTTGTCACGCCAGGCTTTTCACCTGACAATGCTCTATGACCACTGTCTTCATAACGTTGGGCTGAAAAATCTAGCTGCTCAACCTCACTAAAATCATAAACTAACTTGATTAAGCCACTTTTTAATTCACTGTGTTTATTCACAATAGGATCTTCACCCGGTGTATCAATATCACCAGACTCATTCCAATTTACCGTGGCTAACGCGCTTAATTTCTCGGTTAGCATGCCGTAAAGGCTAACGTTACCTTGCCTAAATTCAGTCGCCGTATCCATAGCTGCTGCAGTTTTAAAACCAAACTTTTGATTCGGCGCTAACATGTCTTTTGGATCTAACGTTTCATACTTAATCGCACCAACATTAGCCCCGTAACCGCTTAGCACTGATGCAGCACCTAATTCGACAGAAACACTCTTTAACATCGAAGGATCAACCATTTGGTTACCCGCGTGATGGAAAAGCTGTCCGTCTTGACGTGCACCATCGATAGTGACATTCGCAGAATGCTCTTCAACACCACGTATGTACGTTTTCTGGCTATATCGCAAACCATTACTCACATCAACCGCAGCGATTTTATTAAAAATACCTTTTATATCATTAACCTGCTCATCAAGTATGACTTCAGATGACACTTGATACTGGCTTTCTTCTTGAACAGCAACTGCGGTAGTTTCTAACTCTTGAATCTCTTTCGCTAACAATTGAGGACTCAATGTTGCAGCGATAACTAATGACAAATAACGAACTTTCATTTTGAGTATGCCTTCATAGGAGCTTTTTAAATTGCGCAGACTCTAAATGATAATAATTCTTATTTTAATTAAATTTACATGCTTTACATTATTTGCACACTTGTAACGACTCATGAGCCTAGCTTAGCTCAGTTCAATACATGCAAATGCACTGACAATACGACACGCCAATCCTTTTTAAGAACAATAATTTAGCTTTTGTAGTGCATAAAAATATGCGTGACGCTTGAAGCTCAACCTGTATTAGCTATCGCATTCGTCGGTCATTATGGGAATTAAATAATATTGAAGGAGATTAGAAAATGTTAGATGGAATTGGAAGATATTAGAGGAGATTAGCCCAACAGACGTTGGGCTAAATGTTGATTTAAGGAATAGCAGAGCGTTTAAAAGACCCCGCTATCAATAGCGACCTTAGCTTGGTAACACTTCAGACTTGGTGTTATCGACACCATTTCTATCAAATTTCGCAAAGTAGCTTACTGTTTCTAAGTAGATAACATGACGTAAACCGATAAGCGCGATTAGGTTCGGAATTGCCATTAAACCATTAACGGTATCAGCCAGCAGCCAAATCATATCCAGGTGAATAAAGGAGCCCACAGCAATCAAACTGAGAAATACCCCCTGATAGACACGATGACCACGATCGCCCATCAAATAATACCAGCAGCGTTCACCGTAATAGTGCCAACCTAAAATCGTCGTAAAAGCAAAGCACACCAAGGCCACGGTCACAAAATATTGACCCACCAGCGCCGAACCACCACTGGCAAACGCGGCACTAGTCATGGCAGCACCTGCAGTATCTCCGCTCCAAACCCCAGTAATGATCAGAACTAAGCCTGTCATGGTGCAGATAATAATAGTATCGAAGAAGGTACCAGTCATGCTGACCAATCCCTGTTCAACGGGTTCATTAGTCTTCGCAGCAGCGGCAGCAATCGGTGCACTGCCTAATCCTGCTTCGTTAGAGAATACGCCTCGTGCGATACCGATTTGTAACGCTTGTGCCACTGTAGCACCTAAAAATCCACCCGCGGCAGAGATAGGTGTAAAGGCAGATTCAATGATTAAATGGAATGCTGGTATTATCTGCTCACTAAAGAGCACTAAAATCCAAACGCAAGCCATTACATAGCCTATCGCCATAGTGGGCACTAACTTTTGCGCCACGTTTGCAATACGCTTCACTCCACCAAGCGTCACTGATGCAACCAGTACGGTTAACACCAACGCAGTGATCCAAGCTGGGACATGAAAAGCGATGGTGATCGCGTCGCTTATCGCATTAACTTGAGCAAAGGTACCGATCCCGAAGAAGGCCACTCCCACACCGAAGATTGCAAACAACTTAGCCATCCACGTTAATCCGAGGCCTCGCTCGATATAATACATGGGGCCACCAGCTATCTCGCCTCGGGCATCGGTGGTGCGATACTTCACCGCCAACATGCACTCAGCATACTTGGTCGCCATGCCAAAAAATGCCGCAAGCCACATCCAAAATAATGCCCCTGGGCCACCAATTTTAATCGCAGTGGCCACGCCGACAATATTACCTGTACCGATAGTGGCTGACAGTGCAGTACACAATGCAGCAAATGAGGAAAGATCGCCTTTGCCTATCGACGGTCTAAACATTAATTTCATGGCTAATGGCAAGCGTAAAACCTGAATAAGCTTCAGTTTCAGGGTGAGGTAGAGACCGGTACCGACTAAAAGACACAACGTAAGGGGACCCCAGACAATGGCGTTCACATTGACTAAGAGATCGGGCAAAATATCGTTTGTTAACGTATGGAAATTCATTGCTTTTCTCGAATATTAAACAGCTTGATTAATAAACGGAAGCGAACAAGAAATGGCTGTAGATCGTCACGATCGGTGGTAATGGTCAGCGATATTTTCCCCTAATGAGCACACACAAACGGTGCAAAGGTAAATAGCGCCCACGACGACAAACGACAGGGACTGTGCAGTCATCCTCTCCTCTGTCCTTTTGCCTGAGCGTTTCACCCCACAATAAACGTCATTGTGGGGCTTGCGCCTTCGGCGCCGTAATGTGTTGCTGTTGATAAACACTCATCACAACACTTACGATCTCTCCAGAGGCTCGTCCAGTAACAGTCCACGCCAATCACTATTGGCACCTGAAAGAGTATTTAGAGTCTGACCGATTAGTTATCGT
>SAMEA5043660__coassemble_545_pt1 | contig 14471 bp, 13 predicted proteins | sample SAMEA5043660__metabat2_high_PE_003 | metagenome-assembled genome bin SAMEA5043660 (sample SAMEA5043660) | Gadus morhua | reverse complement strand
TTATCCCATTCACGCTTAACTTTAGCCGTTTCATCGACTTTTTTAAGCACGTTACGGATGTTGGTTTCAAGCATCTTGGTAAAACGCATTCTTACCGGTTTGCTTTTCATCATGATTTCAGGGAACAATTTTACGATAAATTTCATCAGGTTTTCCGAGGGAGCTAAGGTCTTAAAAAATATTGGCCGCATTATACCAAGATCGTTAGAAGAATGCTTATCTAGATATAAGAGCACGTATTGTGACTTAATCGCCCTAAAAATAAAAAGGCGCTAAGAGATGTCTCTTAACGCCTTATTTGATGAGTGATACAAAGTAAATTAAGGGCCGACCGTTATCTCATCAGACTCTATCGCCTTTCCTTGCTCAATAGCGATCTCAACTCTACGATTACGAGCCCGATTACTGCTGGTGTCGTTATCCACAAGCGGATCTGTATTTGCCATTCCAACGACTTTCATTCTGCCAGCATTGAACCCTTTGACCTTGATCAGCTCATGGGCAACCGCGACGGCTCGCTTACTGGAAAGGTCCCAGTTTGAACTATACAACTCATTGTTAATGTTCATATCATCAGTGTAACCAGACACAGTAATGATACCGGGAACATCTTTCAGTAACTCACCTACACGGCGAATCACCGGCTTAAACCTTGGTTGCAAGAACCCTGAACCCGATGAGAAAGCCCCCTTCTCACGGATACGAATAATAATCTGCTGTCCTAATGACTCTATCTCAATCGCCCCGTCGACAATCTCAGTATTAAGCTCTTGGGCCATTTTCTTAACTTGTTCGTTGATGTTGTCTTGCGCTGCCGCTTCGGCATCTGATGACTCTTTGGCTTGTGCCTCCGATTCAGCCTTAGACTCAGCAACTGACTGCTCTTGAGCTGCCGCGGCAGCTTCACCACCACGTTGCTGCCCTTGCTGTTGCTGCATACCGCCAGAGCTGTCATCTTCACCCGCTTGATACTCAATAACGGGCTCTGTTATCTCGCTGGTTTGCTGATTAATCGTCTCTATTGGAGTTGGCTCAGGGCGACCAGGCCTAAACTCTAAGGCGATCACCGATGTACCTTTAGGGATATCTTTAACTTCGACTTTATTCTGAACACCAAACGCATACTTCATCGAACCGGCGATCTGTTTAAACTTTTGCACATCCATTTCAGAAAATGAAAGCAACAATACAAAAAAGCACATCAGCAGTGACATAAGATCAGCAAAGGTCGCCAGCCAGAGTGGAGCACCGGCGGGTGGACAGTCACACTTTGGTTTAGCCATGGGGTTACTCCCCGTCCGTTGTATCTACTTGTCGTTGCTTCTCAGAGATGTAATTCTTTAAAAACCCTTCAATCACACGAGGATTCTGACCATCTTGGATCGCCAACACTGCGTCCATAATCAGGTTACGATTCATCATCTCTTCGTTCATTCTAAGCCCTAACTTACCTGCAATAGGTATCGCGACCATGTTAGCCACCATTGCACCATACAGTGTGGTTAACAATGCAATGGCCATTGCAGGACCAATCGACTTAGGATCGTCCATGTTCGATAGCATTCCCACCAAGCCAACTAATGTGCCAATCATGCCCATTGCAGGTGCTACATCACCGATGGTTGAAAAGATGCTAATACCGACTTTATGGCGCTCCTCGGTCAATGCGATATCTTTTTCAAGTGCATCACGTACCACATCGCCGTCATGGCCATCGACTAACATATCAACGGCTTTCTGCATAAAACTATTGGTTATTTCAGCCTCTTCAAGCGCCAAAAAACCGCCTTTACGAGCCGCATCAGCCATCGTGACAGACTGCTCTATCAGCTCTTCAGGTTTGTCAATTTTAAAAATAAAGGCTTTAGCTGCAATTTTAACTGAGCCAAGAAATTGCTTTAGGTTATATTTCATCATAACCACGAAAAAGGAACCACATATAACAATCAATATTGATGCCGCATCGATAAAAATACCGATACCACCACTCGTTGCCATTGCACCGAGAATGAATCCAAACGAACCGATAAGTCCTATCAGGGTAGCTAAATCCACAACTGCTCCTCAAATGAAACTAACTTCGACTCAAATGTCCGAAGCTGTAAAAAATGCGCTATAACGACAAAATGAAAAATTCTTTTATAACCTTAACTTTATAACAAAGATAGAGATAAACCCAACATGCACAGCAAATGTAATACCCAAACAGCTTCAAAATCCAGGGTTATCTATGCCCAGATGGGCTGTGTATCCACTGCCCCTAGGTAACTGCAGCACTATTTCTACCTTCCTCAGACCATGAACTTATTCATTTGAGCCCATTCAGTCATTATTCTATTTTGATTGGTATCTTAAAAACGCATAAAATGGTCTTATTCGCTCACTAAACATGATGACATTTAGTAAAAACAAACATCGTTAAAGCAAATCATTTTTCAATACCCACTATCAATTATCGGACAGCTTACACGCAAGTTTAGCTACAAATTCAAAATTTTATAAAAAAACCACAATAAAGCGTGCTGCTGGGCAAATTTAGCGCAGCGCAATTTGACCACTGCCGCTGGCTACGATACCGTGTGTCACGCTAATTTCAAGGAAACGTTATCATGGCAAAAAAACCTGAAAATCTCACTTTTGAAGAATCCCTTTGTGAACTCGAACGCATTGTTTCAGAACTTGAACAAGGCGACGTTTCCTTAGATGATGCATTAAAACAGTTTGAACGCGGTATTAAACTTGTTCGTACTAGCCAAAGTAAGTTGGAGCAAGCCCAACAGAAAGTCGCTATTTTGATGACTGACAATGAAAATGACTCGCTAACCCCCTTTGCACCCGAGGTAGAATAAGTGCTCGCTCAAGCCATCACTCAATACCAGCAGCGCGTCGACAATCAACTAACACAAGTCATCGATGCTCAAATCGTAACTGACGATAAACTGCAAGCCGCCATGAAACATGGAGTTTTATTCGGTGGTAAACGTATTCGTCCATTTCTTGTCTACGCCATTGGCGAAATGCTTAATGTGCCATTAGAAAGACTTGATGCCTGTGCGGCCGCAATTGAATGCATACACGCTTACTCTTTGATCCATGACGATCTGCCCGCCATGGATGATGATGCACTGCGTCGTGGGCAGCCCACTGTACATATCGCTTTTGATGAAGCGACGGCCATACTGGCCGGAGATGCGCTGCAAGCGCTAGCTTTTGACATCTTAAGTAAACCCATTGATGGACTGACTCCCACACAAAATTTAGCGATGATCAGTTCACTCGCTAAAGCATCGGGTTACTCAGGGATGTGTGGTGGCCAAGCCATGGATCTTAACGCAACCGATAAGCAGATTGATTTAACCACCCTGACAAAACTACACAAACTAAAAACAGGGGCTTTAATCCGCTGCGCAGTTGAACTGCCAATGATCGCTGCTAACCTTCCTATTGAAGAACAGACACAGCTCATTACATTCGCTGAAGCAATTGGTTTGGCGTTTCAGGTACAAGATGATGTTATTGATATCATTTCCAGTACCGAAGAACTGGGTAAACCACAAGGCTCAGACAGTGATTCTAACAAGAGTACATACCCGAAACTGCTTGGATTGGCAGGCGCACAAGCGACCGCCAAAAGTTTGATTCAGGATGCTCTATCAGCGCTGACAAATTTACCATACAATAGTCAGCTAATTGCCGAATTCGCCCGTTTTATCATTGAGCGAAGAGTATAATCAAGAGACCAATTATCTCGATGAGTTTGGATATTTCTCAATACCCTGTGCTTGCACAGGCTAATACCCCTGACGAGCTAAGACAGCTCCCTCAAGCCGTGCTACCACAATTAGCCGATGAGCTTAGAGGTTTCCTTTTGAAGTCAGTAGGTAAGTCTAGTGGTCATTTCGCCTCTGGACTCGGCACAGTGGAACTCACTGTGGCGCTTCACTACGTCTATAACACACCGTTTGATCGCTTAATTTGGGATGTCGGCCATCAAGCTTACCCTCATAAAATATTAACGGGTCGACGTGACAAGATGCACACCATACGTCAAAAAGGCGGGATCCATCCCTTCCCTTGGCGTGAAGAGAGCGAATACGACACCTTTAGTGTGGGACATTCTGGCACCTCAATCAGTGCAGCCCTTGCAATGGCCGTTGCTGCTGAGAGAGAAAACGCGGGACGTAAAGTTGTCGCGGTGATCGGCGATGGCGCAATGACAGGTGGTATGGTGTTTGAGGCCATGAACCATGCTGGCGATCTGCATAATGATATGCTGGTTGTACTCAACGATAATGAGATGTCTATCTCTGAAAATGTGGGTGCCCTCAATAATCATTTAGCTCAGCTGATGTCAGGACGTTTTTATACCACGATCCGTGAAAGCAGCAAAAAAGTGCTTAAAGGCATGCCTGTCATCAAAGAGATGGCTAAGCGTACCGAAGAACATTTAAAAGGCATGGTTGTTCCTGGCACCATGTTTGAAGAGCTAGGCTTTAACTATATTGGCCCTATCGATGGCCACGATGTCGATGCGCTCGTAGAAACCATGCGCAATATGCGTAACTTATCCGGCCCTCAAATTTTACATATCATGACCAAGAAAGGTCGTGGCTATGAGCCTGCGGAAAAAGATCCAATTGGTTGGCATGCCGTGCCTAAATTTGATCCGTCGACTTTTGAAAAGCCAGCGTCTAAACCCAGTAACCCAACCTTCTCTCAAGTGTTCGGTAAATGGCTTTGTGATGTAGCAGAGAAAGATGACAAGGTATTAGGGATCACTCCTGCAATGCGCGAAGGTTCAGGTATGGTTGAGTTCTCTCAACGTTTTCCTAAACAGTACTTCGATGCAGCTATTGCGGAACAACATGCAGTCACCTTATCAGCTGGTTTCGCCTGTGAAGGCCTAAAGCCTGTTGTCGCTATTTACTCTACCTTTCTGCAACGCGGATACGATCAAATGATCCACGATGTCGCTTTGCAGAAACTGCCGGTACTCTTTGCTATCGACCGTGGTGGCATAGTTGGCGCTGATGGTCCGACTCACCAAGGTGCTTTCGATCTCAGCTTTATGCGTACTGTGCCGAACATGATCATCATGACACCTTCCGATGAAAATGAGTGTCGACAGATGCTCTATACCGGTTACTGTTATAACGATGGCCCTACCGCAGTGCGCTACCCAAGAGGCAGCGCCACTGGTGAACCGCAAATCGAAGAGATGACAGCCCTGCCGATAGGCAAAGGTCTGATTAAGCGCGAAGGTAAAAAAGTCGCCATTCTCAACTTTGGCACTTTGTTAGCCAGCGTATTAACAGCCGCTGAAACGTTGGATGCTACCGTCGCCGATATGCGATTTGTGAAGCCTCTCGATGTTAAGCTTATTCAAGAATTAGCTCAGTCTCACGATGTCTTAGTCACCGTTGAAGAGAATGCGATTATGGGCGGTGCAGGTTCTGGTGTGCTTGAGCTATTACAGCAACTGAAACTGCCAATGCCAGTGCTTCAATTAGGCTTGCCTGATGAGTTTATTAAGCACGGTGATTCAAATGAGATTATTGCTGAGTTAAAACTGGACGCTGCGGGTATTCTTGAGCAGATAGAAGGTTATCTGGCTTAACAGTGACTTGAAGTTTCAGCTTGATAAATAACTGAAGCTAATAATATTAAAACAATAGTTCGCCCCCACTAAGTGCACGACGAATACAAAAAAGGACTGCAATTGCAGTCCTTTTTTATTAGGTCATCACAACACAATTACGCTTGTGTATCGACGGCCGAACCACCTTGAGAAACCATCACCATTGCAGGGCGAAGTAGGCGATCATTCAAAATATAGCCTTTCTGCATTACCATCATGACAGTATTTGCAGGAAACTCTGGGCTTGGTTGCATGCCGATAGCTTGATGATGTTCAGGATTAAAAGCTTCACCTTGTGGGTTAACCTCTTTAAGACCAAACTTATCAACCGTGCTCACAAAGCTCTTCAATGTTAGCTCAACACCTTCGTAGATAGCCTTGCTAGCTTCAGCTTCTGCATCGGTACCATGAAGCGCACGCTCCATGTTATCAATCACAGGTAAAAGCTCATTGGCAAACTTTTCCAATGCGAATTTATGTGCTTTTTCAACATCTTGAACTGCACGGCGACGAATGTTCGCCTCTGAAGCTGCTGCACGAGTCACAGAATCTTTCTGCTCTTCGATTTTTGCATTTGCTTCAACAAGAGCCTGCTCTAACTCTTCAACACGGAAATTCGCCTGAGTCAGCTCATCCATTAAACTAGCACCATCGCTACCAGTTTCAGTTAGGATTTCACCTTCTACGGCTTCATCGACTTGGTTATCTTTTGCATTACTCGGATCGTTGCTCATTCTAACTCCGCTAAAAATACTTTGTTTCTTCGTGCTCTGAGGATAATATGGGGATCACATTCAAGGTTTCAAGCCCTAGCACTAAGATAAATATGCCTAAAGCTTTTCAAACTATCGGTCTCATTGGTAAGCCAAATCACCATGGTACCAACCTCACCCTAAAACGATTACATCATTGGTTAAAAATGCAGGGATTCGAGATCTTAGTTGAAGAACGAGTCGCGGCAGAAATGGGACCTAATTGCCAATCCGTGGATCTATTAGAACTGGGGGAAAAGTGTGATTTAGCTATCGTCGTCGGTGGTGACGGTAACATGCTTGGCGCAGCAAGAGTCCTCGCCCGTTTCGATATTGGCGTCATCGGTGTTAACCGTGGCAATCTAGGCTTTTTAACTGATCTGCCACCAGATTCATTTGAGGAGGCTTTAGGTGAAGTACTCGAAGGAAAGTTTGAAACAGAATTTCGCTTCCTACTCGAAACCCAAGTTCATCGACATGGCAATATGAAGTCCAGTAACACAGCGGTTAATGAAGCTGTCCTACACCCGGGCAAAGTTGCACATATGATTGAGTTTGAAGTCTATATTGACGATAACTTCATGTACTCACAGCGCGCCGATGGCATGATTGTCTCGACACCTACAGGTTCAACGGCTTACTCATTATCCGCTGGCGGAGCCATTTTAACCCCAAATCTTGAAGCACTCATTTTAGTCCCTATGTTTCCACATACACTGTCGAGTCGACCTATCGTGGTCGATGCGGCAAGTATCATCAAATTGGTGGTATCACCCGATAATGGTGACAATCTAGAAGTCAGCTGTGACGGCCATGTGATGTTACCTGTACTACCTGGTGATGAGATCATTATCAAACGCAGCCATGAGCGCTTGAGACTTATTCATCCCAAAGGGCACAACTACTTTCATGTATTAAGAAACAAACTAGGTTGGGGCAGTAAGCTGTTTTAATTATCTCAAAAATATATACAAAAAGGCCTCATGGGTTCTACTCGTATCGTAGTCTCATGAGGCTTTATTAATCTATCAACTTATCTCTTCTAGCCTAAGATTTTGCCAAAGTGTAATCCAACTGTACCTTACTTGGCGTAGCAACGGCTTTACCGTCGACAAATTTAGGGGCAAACCGCCAGCGCTTTATTGCCTTAAGAGATTCTTTCTCGAAACCACTGCCGCCCTCTGACATTACAATTTTAGGCTCTGTGACAAAACCAGACTCGTCGATAATAAAGGAGATCTGCACCATTCCCTCTCTGCCAGCTCTTGCGGCACTGATAGGATATTCAGGGGGTAAACGAAAAAGTGGAACTTGTTCTTGAGTATCTAACCAAGGGCGCATACTGCCGATTGCAATGCAATGTTGAGTAGACTTATCACTCTGCCCTTTTCTCTCATAAAGCTCAACTAGTTGCGCATGAGATGCTAATTCATAAGGGTGGCTATAATCCAACACGGAAAACTGATCCACCACTTTATTCAGCAACTCAATAGCCTGTGAGTTTTGCTTTTTAGATTTACGGATCATCCCTACAGTATAAGTAGCCTTAACACGTACTAGCGCATCTTCAGGTAGCTCTTCTTCATAAATGTCAAAAGCTCTTATGGCATATTTTTGAATTGTTCGATTATAAACCGGAGTGTGAGAAAGGTTATCAAATGCCGCCATTAAGGTGTTGGCAAGTAACATCTGATTATCAGTATCTTCAGCGATATCAATGGCATCATTAAAATACTCTCTAGCCAATTTAGGCTTTGTAGCGGTATCCGCAGCACCTAAAAGTGGATCAATAAGCTCAACAGCATCATCATCAAAATTCGCCTGATAGATCGTTAAGGCTTCGGTATAGGCTTTAAATGCTTCAGCTTTCTTTCCATTTATCTCTAAAACACTCCCCATATTCATGGCAAGGTTTCCTATATCTATGCTCCCTTTTGGATATAGGCTTTTCCCTAACTGATAGGCTTGCTCAGCATGTTTCAGTGCATCGGTATAATTTTTATCACTTACCGCAGCCTGATAAGCTGAGTAACTATCTGAAAACTCGGAAGCTGAAACTGAAAGACTACAGGAACTAGCAAGCGCTAAGCCTAGGGTTGTTGCAAGAAACTGACGACGTAATCCAAACTGAAACTTCATAAATGTCCTTATTTATACTCAATGGGTATGAATACGTTACATATCACATACAATACAGTAACTTAAGACTCTACACTAAAAATCCTATTTAATAAACAAGCTGTTTCGAGACTCGCTTTAACGCGAATCCCATCCAGATAATGAGCATGCTGCTACAGCAAGCTAAAGATATCCATATGCCTGTCGTACCAAAGACCCAAGCAAACAGATAGATAAGCAAAGCGATGAGTAATAATTTGGCACCGGTTAGAATAGATGCTTCTTTAGAATAATTTATCGCTTGGAAAAAGCTCGCACCAACGAGTAATAACCCCTCCATTGGTAGCCCCCAGAAATAGAGTCCCATTCCCTCAATCGCATAAGGGGTCAACTCTGGATTATCACCAGCAAAAAGATACACCACCCATTGTGGCTTGGTGTAAATAAATAACAGACCAATCGTCGCTGTCGTTAAGGTGATACCAAAGGCAATCTTTAACGTCTTAAACACCCGGTCATACCGTCCCGCCCCGGCATTAAAACTAAAGATAGGCTGGGTACCGAAGGCTATCCCTTCAAAAATCAGATAAAAGAATGCTTCTGTGTAACTCACCACACTATATGCAGCCACATGGATCGGTGAGCCTACCCATAAAAAGGCGATGTTATGTAAGGTGAGCACAATGGAGAGATAGAGGTTCATCAAGAAACTCGGCAGACCTGTTTTAAGAATATTAAAACAATGGTCGACCTCTAATTTCATCTGCTGAACATTGATCCTTAGACGTGTCTTATCGGTGAAAAAATGCCATAAACACAATCCACCCGTCATGGCTTGAGACATCATGGTGGCAATCGCCGCCCCCACAAGCTCAAAAGGAAACACCACGATAAATAACCAGTCGAGCACAATGTTTAGGCAGCCACCTAGAATCAATACCCCGGTAACAAAACCAGGACGACCATCATTTCTTAATAGCGCAGTGAATGCGACCGAGATAATAGGAAAGTAGCCGAGTGCAAAATACCAAAACAGATAGTCATCAGCGCTGTCTAGCACAGCCCCTTCCGCACCCAAAAGTTGCAATATATCTCGAGAAAAGTAACTGCCGAAAACAGCAAAAAGTGCACCAGTGATTAGACACAGGCTAAAAGTATTACCGAGGATTTTTCTTGCCTTGGTTATCTCTCCTTGACCCAAATAGATTGAGACAAGCGCTGCACCGCCCATTCCCAACAGCGCGCCCACAGCATATAGCAAGGCTCCGACAGGATAAGCCAGCATCATGCCTGCTAAGCCTGTTTCCCCAAGATAATGGCCAACAAACATGCCATCAATCGTGACATAAATGCCAGTAACCAACATAGACAGTATGGTCGGCACCGTATAACGCCACAGAAGCTTATGTATTGGGTCATTAACCAAAGCCAAATCTTGACTTGATGCCTCTTGATTCAATGCCTCTGAGTTCATTCACTATTTACCGTATGAAAAGTTACCAAATATAGAACAAGGTTCTAAAAATTTATCGCAAAATATCAAAATTTGATTCGCTTAGATATAGCAAAAAGTTGATGTGCTAACTCATCGATGGTCAGTGGCAATAAACTGATGATTTCAAACCTTGAATCCATCGCATCATCGAGCTCCATCACACTCATTTCACCATCAATCACGTTAATCCCTGCAATACCTTCATCGGTAATAAGCACGGCTTTAATCCGAGTCACCTCTAAGGATTTTATAAGCTCAATTACCTCATCAAAACGAAACTCATAACTGAGATCGAATACCCAACCACAAGCGTAAAAACCTTCACCACTGTTTTGTTTGGTTAATACCCCTCGCTCATCAAATCCGCTATCGTTTTCAACAGATTCGATATCAAAAACACTGACAGAACGCGGGCTCAATAGGCTCGTTTTCGGTGAAGAGATTTGCCTTGGTACCTTTCCAGCTCTGTCGAGTAAACTCAATAGTGCTGCAGGTAAGCTCATCTCTAAACTCGGTAATAAACTTAACGAGAAATAGCTTTTCTGTTCTGAATCAGCCTCGCCAACGCTTGCATCAACATAAGCGGTTAAATCTGAATACTCATGACCAGAATAGAGATCGGATTTAGTCGCCAATATGATATCGGCGACAGCAAGTTGCTGATTAAAAATGTCATGGGTGCGATAGCGTTCATCGGAGATTTTTCTCGCGTCAACCAAGCACACGGTAGATTTAAGAGCGATGACATGTTGATAGTGAGGCTGACTTAACAGCTTAATCACCTCTTTGGGGTGCCCTAACCCCGTAGGCTCAATCAATAATCTGTCAGGCTTTGCTTTAGCGATAAGTTGATTAACGGCTACTTGCATAGGCACACTCGCCGCACAACATAAACATCCGCCCGCAACTTCACGGATCTCAATACTTTCACCACCACCTGATAACAAGGCGCCATCAATACCAATTTCACCAAACTCATTGACTAAAACAGCCCAAGTCTCCCCCTCTGGTTTACTGGCTAATAACTGCTTAATGAAGGTCGTTTTACCCACACCCAAAAAGCCAGTGATCACATTGGTAGGAATTGGTTTTAGTATCATGATTAATCTCAGGTGACATGAAAGACCCGACAGTGTAGGTGGAAACCTGACAAGTCTCAATCTCTAGTCCTTTAACAGTAAGCACAAATAAAACCCAAACATAACACCTAAGGATCATTTACATCACAATAGCGTAAAGAGTGTAAATTTTTGCGTAAAAAGTCCGCATCCAGTCTCAAAACTCACGTTGCTTTATAGTAAGCGAATTGACACCTGTATAGAATCCTTTCGAAGCTCATATAAATGAGCTCAAGATAATAATTATTACTAATAAAAATATGATGGGTCATAAAATGAAACTACTTAAAACCGCAGCAGCGGCTGCTATATCGATGGCGTTATTGTCAGGATGCAATGACGACACAACCATTATCAACCCCGTTGAACCGACACCTGATGCAACCAATGTTCGCTTCAGCACATACAACCTCTCTTTCGACCGCTCAACGTTTGAAGAGCTTGTTAAAGAGATGCAAATTACGGCTCCTGAGCAAGAAGTATTAATGCAAGGTTGGTTTGATGAAACCTTAACTGATGCAGAACTTAAAGTGGCTGAAAAGGTTATCCAGATCCGTAACGTGGCAGCCATTATTCAAACTGAGCGTCCAGCAGTATTGATGATGGGTGAGTTTAACAACGACGGTATCGCTGAGAACCAAGATGCTATCAAAGGTTTCCGCTTAAACTACCTTGCCGTACCTCAAAATGGTTTAGGAACAACATCTGATGAAAAGAAGATGCTTAAGCCTATTCAATTCGCTTACGCTGAAAACTTCTCGACTAATACAGGTCTATTAAGTGACTTCGATCTAGACAGAGATGGAAAGGTTGCACTACCAGGCGATGCATGGGGTTTTGGCTTCTATCATGGTCAATACGCATTTGGCCTGTTATCTCAATACCCAATTGATACTGATAACATCCGTACTTTCCAAAACTTTAAATGGAAAGATATGCCGGGTGAAGTCAATCCCACTATCACTAACTGTGATGATGAGAAAAATCCAATTCCAGACGGAATGAAGTGTGGCGACGAGTGGTACTCAGCTGAAGCATGGGCAGAAAAGCCGCTTTCATCTAAAAACCATGTCGATGCACCTATTCTAATCCCAACCGCCACTGGCGAGAAAGTGGTTCATCTACTGCTATCACATCCAACTCCGCCAGTATTCGACACCGTGACTGAAAATAATAAGTTACTGAATCGTGCTGAAATCGACTTCTGGAATGATTATGTTGCTGGTGAAGACTATATCTATGACGACGCAGGCAAAAAAGGCGGCTTAGGTTTAGACGATTCGTTTGTTGTTATGGGCGATCTTAACGCCGATCCTGAAAATGGTGACGGCTTCCTTGATGCCATTCAAGATCTAATGAACCATAACCGCGTAAACACATTGGCCACAGACGGTGTCTACGCACCTAGCAGCTTCGGCTCTACGGAGTGTTATGCATTAGGCTTCTGTAAAGAGAACACCTTCCCTGAGCGAGTGACCAGTACTTTTGGTCTTCGTGTTGACCATGCCATTCCATCAAATGACCTTAACATCATCGATTCTGGTGTTTTCTGGCCTGCCACTTTCGAAGAAGGCCATATGTTGATGAATGATAAGCGTGTTGGAAAATGGGGTAACGGCAAAGATATCTCTTCTGACCACCGCTTAGTCTGGATTGAAGCCGAGCTTTAATCTCAGATAAATCGAAGTTAATAAAAGTAAGGGAGCCAATTGGCTCCCTTACTTTTAAAAATAAAGATAAACTCGCCGATACCAGCAATAGCCTACCTCTACTTTCCCGCTCATCAAAAACATCGACATAGCAGTAAAACCTCCACCCAACACAAGGTCCAACTCTGGACTTTATTTACTTAAAGGTCTATTATTGAATCAGTCAATGATGAGAGGACCAATCATGTCTAACGCTAACGTTCAACATCAACACGTTGATATTAACTCCGCCCACACATCTAAAGTGGGTTTTAACGCTGCAGTAACCATACTTCAACACTGGGGATGCAAGACAGAGGCAATAACGAATATTCTAAGGGTTAACCGCTCATCATACTTTGCCTATAAATCAGGAAAAAAAGCCTTTGTGTTGGATAAAGATCAACTGACACGAATTAGCTATATTCTCAATATTCATGCCGCCTTGAGACAATTTTTTACCAACTCAGAAAACATCTATGGCTACATGAACATGGTCAATAATAACCCCTACTTCGAAGGCCGAAAGCCCCTTGAAATAATCGCAGCCGGTGATTTCGGTGCATTACACGAAGTCTATCATCGAGTTGATCACTTACGCAGTGGTGGATGGTCATAGTGAGTTCAACATTAACAAGTCAAAAGACCTATCGTCTGGTTAACACAAGATTTCCAGCAATCGACATCTTTGACGACTGTGCCAATGTCGATGAATTCGAGGTTTTGTACGCGATACAGAGCTTAACAAACCCAAGATTACAGAATGAAATCGGTGATCTTACGCTGTTGAATCACGACCAAATTCCATTTGGTATTAATGGCTGCTCCTATGCCACAGCTTCTTTTACCCACATAAATAGAGACGGCAGTCGGTTCTCTAATGGCGATTTTGGGGTTTTATATCTAGCTGACACCATGGAAACCGCTATCGCAGAAACCCGATATCATGTCCAAAAGATGTTATCCCTTATCGAAGGACTGCATTTTGACATGATAGTGATGAAAGGTTTGTCTTGTACCATCAGCGGCGAGTTAATCGATATTAGAGCCAACACAATTGCAGAGATGCAAGCTACCGATATTTATCATCATAGTGATTACAGTGCCTCGCAGAATTTAGGCTTTAAAAATCGTAAACAAAGAGTTGAAGGGTTGCACTACACCAGTGTGCGAAATCCAATGTCTTGTTGCTACGCCCTGTTTACCCCTAAAAAAGTTGAAGAGATCATTCAATCTACACATTACGAATATGTGTGGGATGGTAAGTCAGTAGAGGTAAGAGGCATAACAGCGATTTGGTAAACTTGTCGGATAACAAGTTTCAAATATCTTTTCCGGAATTGGTTTCATTGGGCTGGTTTGGTACTTGTGTATTTTACTAATACCATAGCTAAATTGGTGTTTATTGCTTACAGCAGGTGCTGTGCAGGGATGCACCAATGTCGCAGTGGCAGGATACCAAAGAGCGACCTGATGTGCAGATACTCCAGTGAGACGGTGAATAGAAACGTTAAGTTTCTGAGCTAATGAACGAGAGACAAGGATGTCGAACTGGCCTTTAGATAGGATATCATTCAAGTACAGTCCCTGTAGCCTCTACGACAGCATCTGACCTATATGGATATAGGAAATGCCTGAAAATGTAGGGAACATTTTTGGCCA
>SAMEA5043660__coassemble_534_pt1 | contig 14813 bp, 8 predicted proteins | sample SAMEA5043660__metabat2_high_PE_003 | metagenome-assembled genome bin SAMEA5043660 (sample SAMEA5043660) | Gadus morhua | reverse complement strand
ATACACCGTACGTAAGATAAGCCTATTGCACCAAAAATTTACATGTCGGTTGCCTGTCCAGAAACGTTCTTCATGTAAATAAATACATCAAGTCTTGCTAGAGTAAATCTGGGCGTTTCAGCGTTGGGTTAACGCCTACTGTCAGTTGCCATTCCAATAACGTTTGTTTCAGTTGGGCCACTCGTTGAGGTTGCTGAGCAGACAAGTCTGTCGACTCACTGGGGTCAACCAAGAGATCATAAAGCTCGGTCTTGCCCGAGACAAAAGCCACCAGTTTCCAACGTTGACCAATAACTGCGGCGTATGCATCTTCGTAGTTACGATAAAGAATCACATGCTTACGCTCAGACAGCTCACCTTTGAGCATCGGCACGATACTTTGGCCGTCGAGATCTTTTAGATCGTCGGGGTTACCGCCTGCAATGTCCACAAAGGTCGGTAGAATGTCGGTGGACAGCACCAATTGCTCAGAATTTTGAGCCTTAGGTGTGACGCCCGGCCAACGCACGAGTAAAGGCACTCTGGCGCCTCCTTCATAAAGTGCTTTGCCACTCATTTTGCCGCCTCTTAGCGGCTCATTAGTGAAGTAACCTCCCTGATCGGAATAGAAAACAACCACGGTATTGTCTGCCATTCCAGAGTCATCCAAGGCTTGTAAAATACGACCGACGGAGGTATCCAATGCTTCGACCATGGCACCAAAGTTGGCGTATTTCTTATCCAGTCCTTTATCCAAGTATTTCTGGGTTCCCGCTTTAGGGCCTTGATGTGGCGTGTGCACTGTGTAATAGAAATTGGTCAACATGAACGGCTTAGCTTTGTCGTAATTTTCGATAAAACTCACCACGTCGTCGGTTAAACGCTCTGTCAGGTATTTTCCTTTAGGAGCATCGGGGTAAGGGTTGCGATACTCCTCCCAAAACGGCGCTCGATAACTCTTTGGATGACCAGCCGTTGATACACCGAACTGCTCATCGAAGCCTTGCTTTATGGGGTAATAATCTTCAGAACCTAAATGCCATTTCCCCGAAAATGCAGTGTGATACCCCAACGGCTTAACCGCCTCGGCGATGGAGGTGACCTCTAGTGGTAAGTAGTTTCGAGACGGTTCTTGAGCGGGATCCGTTGGCAAGAGGTGAAACTCTTGGGTGGGGCGATGAAACTTATCAAAACCCAGATCTTTTTTGCCATCAGGAATATGACGAGGCATTTTCAATCTCGCAGGATGTTGGCCTGTTATCACCGATGCTCGGCTTGGGCTGCAGGTCGGCGATGCCACATACGCTCTGGTAAATTCGAGGCTTTGCTGCTTCAAACTATCAATATTGGGTGTATCCCAGCGACCTGTACGGTAACCCAGATCTGTCCAGCCAAGATCATCGGCAAACAACATCAAAATATTGGGTTGATTGACATCAATGACTTCAGAAGTCTGCATTTTAGAAGCATGTATTTTAGCAGTCTCAATTTCAGGTGCGGGCGCACAAGCAGTCAGCCCTGCTGTGGTCAAAGCCAGAGCACATAACCCAGAAATTTTGGTTGGGTATTTACGGATTCTTATTGTCATTTTTATCTCCGGTTTTTGATTGTGGATCAACTTTTACAGCCTGAAAAGTCTTGGAATGATGAGCTAACATGGCCTTGCTGGACTTTTTATGGTCTCGGCGTAACTCGGATGAGTTAAACAGATGTGCTGGTGGCGTTAGCCCAGCAACGGATATTGGCGCAGGCTTATTTGCTTGCCATTCACTGATGCTATTTTTCATCTGGGCGAGTCGCTGCTGGTGGGCAGGCTCGTTGGCCAGATTGTTATGTTCGAGGGGATCACTGACGAGATCATATAACTCTATCTCGCCGCGTTTGCCTTTTTTGGCAGGCAAGATCAGCTTAAAATTGTCCAGTCTGAACATGTAATCAGAGCGCTGAGAAAAAGCGTGATTCTTCCAATTAACCGCTTTACCCGCCGTGAGAGGTAATAGAGACTGCCCCTGCATCCCGATAGGCTTATCGATGTTGAGCATGTCGAGTAAGGTCGGCATCACATCGATACTTTCAACAATTTGTTCAACCACCTTGCCACGGTTCATCACTTTGGCGTATTGGGTATTTTTACCCGCTCGAATAATCAGAGGAATTCGGCTTGAACCTTCGTGCATCACGCCCTTGAACCATTTGCCATGCTGGCCAAGCATATTGCCATGGTCTGCACTGAACACGACGATGGTGTTATCGGCTAACCCTGAGTTATCAAGGTAGTCGAGTATCCGACCGACATTGTCATCCACATTAGTGATGTGGCCTAGATACTGGGCGGTTAAGTCCCGCATCATCTGTTCATCATCAATTAGGTGACGAGACTTGCCTTTTATCTTGTCTGCTAAAGCTTGTTTACGCTCGGTTTTGGCATGCTCAGGAATAACAGGAACAGATATCGCCTTTGGATCGTACATTGATGCATAGGGCTCAGTGGCACGATATGGACTGTGGGGTTCGTTGTAGCTAAGGAACAAGAAAAATGGCTTTGTGGTTTGCGCTTTTTGCTGTTGGGTTAGATACGTAAGGGCTTTATCTGTCAGCCAGTAGGTTTCGAAATCCTCTTTAGCGAACTGGTACTTGCCTAAATCGTGCCCCAGTGGATCCTTGGGATACAGCACGCTGCCTTTCACTGGCTTAAACGCATCATTACCGTATTTCGCAAACATGTACTGGCGATAGGTTTCTTCATGATTGGGGCCTTCGCTACTGCGAGCCCAAAAATGATCAAAGTTCCAGTCCTGCCACTCAGGATAAAAATGCAGTTTGCCAGATATTGCTGTGCTGTAACCTTCATGCTTGAGCATGGTCGGCAAATCTACTTCGCCATCATTAGCCAAGGCTTGTTTATTGTTGTCGATGACTCCGTGTACATGAGGATAGCGTGAGGTAAAAAATGATCGTCTAGAGGGAGAGCAGATAGGCGCAACCGTGTAAGCGGTTTTGTAGTAAGTGCCTTGGGCTGCCAGCTTATCCAGATTAGGGGTTTTCACCATAGGATGGCCAGCCACGCCCATCACATCTGACTTCATTTCGTCAGTCATGATAAATAACAGATTGTCACGGGGCTCAGCGTCAGCCGCCAGCGCACTACCAAGAGGCAGCAGGCAAGCGATGATAGATGTTATTAGCAAATGTCTCATGAAGTTTCTACCTCAACACCGTTTTTATCGGTTTTACGTTTATTGTAATTTTCATTGATGGACACCAGCTTTTTGTCTTTGGGGAAACCAATGAAATCGTTACCGCTATGAACAAATTGAGTTGAGCGATCCACCTGCAGTGGCGCAAATCGACTTGGTTTTGTTGGATATGCATCGGATTTGATAATGGTATTATTAACGAAATTAACGCCGTGGGTTCGACTGGCCGTTAATACTCTGCCGTTGAATACCCTGAACTCATTTTGATGGATATTGATGTTTTGATGGAACGGCAAGGTTTCAGTTTTACTGCGACCAGGCACGATATCAATGGGGGCTGCATCTTTGGCATAGTTGCAGTTATCGAATACATTATTGCGGATCTCGACTGAGGTCACTGGGCCGGATTCGTACCACTTAAGGCCACCAGAGCCTATCTTGATCCCCATGCCTGGTGTATGGAAATAGTTATCTTCAATGATCACTTTACTTGGTACAGACACCAAGGCACCACGGGCGCGGTTACGTATAAATCGACTGCCGGAGATCATGACATAATCTGGTTGCCAAGTGAGATTGTTCAACACATCATCGACCTTCAGTGCCTTATCCAGTGGCTGCTTGAAGGTCACTGTCCAGTACTTCGCGTCTTTGCGAACTGTAGAAGCAATCTCATTGTTATGAAACACATTGAGGGCCTGATCACTGAAATTCACTTTGCTGTCAGCTTCAAAAATATCAATGCCTAACTGCTGGTAATGCACCAGCTCGAAGGTTGCTGTGTGGCGGTTATGGATCTTTGCCACACGGCCATACATACCGTGGATATTGGTACCATCATCAATCTGCCCCTGAAACAGGCAATTTTTAAGGATAATATGACCACGACAGTTAACGAAGTGAGTGGCGTCCACTGTGGTGGATACGATACGGCCACTGTTCTCTCGTGGGCGTACCTGTAATCTTTCTAATTTAACCCCGTTGGCTCGCTGGGCGATAACGCCCATTGCACCAGAGTGATGAATGGTGACATCTTCAATCCAAGTATTGTCGGTGTCTTGGATAGCAAAGGCAGGCCACTCACGCTTCTCCTGCATGATTAGCAAAGTATTACCAACCGTTGGCCAAGTGTTGAACTTGGTTTTCATACGAATAACGCCGGGTCTGACTTCAGAGGTGACGGGCTGAATTTCACGTTGGAAATTGTCACGCGCCATGAAGGCTTGCTCCTCTTTTTTAGTATCAAACTCCAATAAGTTTTTGATAACAGGATTTTCAAACCCTTCGCCAACAAAGATGAATCGGTTGTTTTCAACTTTATAGTGGTAGCCCTTTTTAATGCGGACATCGACATAGCTTTGTTTCTTATTTACCGCTTCGATAATGCCTTCGCAGTTGAAAGGGACATCCCAATCGATAGAGAAGTTTTTGAGAGTGATACCTTTGGAACCACGCACGATTGCCGGCACCATACCGCCATGAAAAACAAAGCGAGAACCTTGTCCGTCAATAGTGACATTTTTAAAGCCCGTCAACGGAAAAGCGACCGGTTTAATGCCGTCATCATTGTTGGATAGATAATAAAAATCCTGATCGGCCAGCGTGTACCAGAAATCATAACGGCCACGGGGAAATATCAAGGTAGTGCCAGGGTTTTGTTTACAATAAGCCAGTGCTTTGCGCAGCGCTGAAATAGAGTCATCCCGTGAATTAGGCTTCAAACCAAACTCAGCAACTGAAACGAGGTTATCCTTTGCAAGAGCGGTTGAAACAGTACCCACGCTTGTAGCGACTGCTAGCACGCCCGACATTGATTTAATAAAAGTTCGTCTTTCCATTGTCACGCTCCTCTAGTGCTTGCTGCTGGTATGTGGATGACGAGCACGGTAACCGCGACACTCGGGGCTTTGACATTTGTTTTTATAAAACTCTAGTACCTCACGAATGCCCGCATCGCTCTCAGGTGTTTGCCCTTTGTCGCCCGTCTCTTTAACCCAGTTATTGAGAATGTCGCGCATACTGATTAACTGATTTGTGTAAGCGGGGGTTGTGGCAAGGTTGTTGACTTCATGGGGATCATTTTTTAGGTCATACAGCTCTTCAGCGGGTTTTACATTGGCCATGAGCAGAGATTCAACCTCGTTAAACTGACCGCTGGCATAGGCTTTTTTATACTCTTTTACTAAGGGCCATTTATCGCGGTATTGAGGCTGCATATAAGGGCGTTCAGGGTGATAATTACGGATATATTTAAACGCTTCAGTGCGCACAGAGCGGATTGTCTCAAAGGTATAATCACAACGGTCTCTGGCTGAGATAATCCATGGTTGAGCTTGGTAATCAGCCGCAAAGAAGTTTTCAGTGGTCATGTATGAGGGAATGTCGATACCCGCAAGGCCTAAACTGCTGCCGCCAATATCCAAACCACGGATCTGTTCTTTACGCTCAGCGCCCAGTGCGCGTAGCTTGTCATTGCCTGCCTGCCAGCTAACAACTAAAGGCACTTGCAAGCCACCGTCATACAAAAACTGTTTGTGGCGCAGTAAGCCCATGCCGTGGTCAGTGAAGAAAAACACCACGGTATTTTCCAATAGGCCATTGTCTTTCAACTCAGCCATGATCTTGCCAACATCGAGATCCGTGATATGGATATTCTCATAGTGGCGAGCCCAAGCATCACGGGTTAAAGGCTGGTCATTGTAGTAGGGCGGCAATGTCACTAAAGCGCGATCAACCTTAATCGGAGGTTTCTTCATCTTGTACTTGCCACCACGGAGTTGGATTTGACCAAAAAATGGCTTACCAGATGTGGCTAGCGTTTTCCCCCAGTCGAAATCAGGACCGTCTTGGGTTCCTTGATGACCGACTTTGGGTCCAGGATGTAAGGAGTAAAGCTGCTTACGATCGTAGGAAAAGTTGTAATCATCTTTGCCGATATTGAAGGTTTCATAGCCGTTGTCCTGAAACAATTCAGGCAGGGTTTTGTGACCTTCGGGTAATGTGATTTGGTTATAGTCGAAGCGAGAGCTGCGGTGATTATGGGTGCCTAGCGTGGTTTGCATATCACCGGTGATGATAGCGGATCTGACAGCTGAACAAACTGGGGCAGGCATGATGACCTGATCGAATCTGACTCCTTCCCCCGCCAGCTTATCAATATTAGGTGTTGGCACTGTGTTATCGCCGAAAGCGCCCATCCAATCATTCATGTCTTCAACATATATCCACAATATATTGGGACGTTTGCTTGTGTGCTTTTCTGCGACTGCGGTGGTTGTCTGGCAACCTGCCATGACTAACAGCAATGCCAATAAGGCTCCTATACGCATGCTTCTCTCCAGGATCTGTCCTTCAACGATAGTGAGGCAGTTCTCTATTTGTAGGTTATAGATATAATCATACTATTAATAATATAAATAACTATCAACACAAAAATAGAACATTTAATTAACTTTACGTTATTTGACAGGAATTATCACAGAGGTCGTCATAGCAATTGGGATAAGAGGGTATTCTTTTCAATGGAGTTTTTGGAAAATTGGCTCAAGCTTATTTGGAGCTAAATCATTTAACCCGCTGATAGTGGGTTAAATGAACGCAATCTTAGATATGGAGCTTTATTGATGGCGATGCCTTGATAATTACTGAGGCGAGGCTAAGTTTCCTGATAATTGATGCTTATCTCTGTAGCGTTGGCACTCTGGGCTTTGGCAATTATCCCCAAAATAACGGAGCACTTCGGCAAGGCTCTTATCGGTTTCCGCATATTGGCCTTTATCATCGCTTTCTTGCTCCCATTGATTCAATACTTGTTGCAGCTGTGCCAGTTGTACTTGATGGGCAGGAAATGCAGCCAAATTATTAATTTCATGGGGGTCATTCTGCAGATCGTACAACTCCTCTGCAGGCTTTGCTTGTGCCATAAACAAAGATTGAATGGTGTTGAACTTACCTTGATTAAACGCCTGACGATATTCTTTGGTCATCTTCCAGCGATCGCGGAATTGAGATTGCATATAGGGGCGTTCAGGGAAGTAATTGCGGATATATTTATACCTGTTGGTTCGAACAGAACGGATGCGGTCAAAGGTCCAGTCACATCTATCCCGTGCTGAAATAACCCATTCTCTAGGGCGATAATCATCAGCAAACAGATCCCGTGTTGTCATATGTTCAGGTACTGGGATCCCTGCCAGCCCCATGCTTGCGCCAGCAATATCCAATCCACTGACAATCTCTTCACGTACTTGGCCTAAGGTTCTAATTTTGTCGTTTCCTGCTGGCCAATTCACGACTAGCGGTACCTGCAGTCCGCCGTCATACAAAAACTGTTTATGCCTGAGAAACCCCATGCCGTGATCAGAGAAGAAGAACACGGCGGTATTCTCGAGTAAGCCGTTGTCCTGTAGCTGCTTAAGGATGTCGCCCACTTGAAGGTCGGTGACATGAATATTCTCATAATGCTTAGCCCATGCATCTCGGGTTAGGGGTTGGTCGTTGTAGTAGGGTGGTAAAGTGACTGAACTGCGATCAACCACTACCGGAGGTTTCTTGATTTTTAACTTACCGCCACGCAGTTGAATTTGGCCAAAGAAGGGTTTTCCTGACAGTCCTAACCTTGTTGCCCAATCAAATTCAGCACCGTCAAAGCCCGCATGATGCCCTGGATCTGGCCCAGGCATTAGAGAATAGAAATCCCTTCTATCGTAGATAAAATTGTAATCATCTTTGCCAATATTAAAGGTCTCATACCCGTGTTGTCGGAACTGCTCAGGTACACTTGAATGGGCTAAATGTACGGGGTCATATCCAGCTCTTCCGCTGCGGTGATGATGCGCGCCTATGCTGGTTTGCATATCCCCTGCAATGATAGCTGAGCGAACAGCCGAGCAAACTGGGGCTGGCATCATCGCTTTATCAAATCGCACTCCTTGGTCAGCCAGTTTATCAATGTTGGGGGTCGGCACTGTGTGGTCGCCGTAAGCGCCCATCCAATCATTCATATCTTCAACGTAAATCCACAACACATTGGGACGTGGATTGGGTTGAGATTGACATCCAACCAGAAATAGTAATAACCACAGACAGAAGAAAAAACGCATCTTAATACTTACCTTTTGTTGCAATAAATGACACCTATAAAAAAAGCCTCAAAAGAGAGGCTTTCTTAGGTGGTAACTAACTGAATATTAGAAACTATAGCTGAAGCCAAGATGGTAACGGCGGCCATAGATATAGTTCTCGTACAGACGTTCTTCAAACCCAGCAAACTGACGCTGTTCAGATTCAGTGAGGTTGATAGCGTTAAAACTAACAGTCAGTTGTTTAGTGATGTCATAGCTGGCTGAAAAATCTAACTGGCCATAATCATCACCAAATATCACATTTTCTTGTCTGCCAGATGGCTCAATCAAATATTGACTGCGATAGTTGTAGGCTAGACGTGTGCTGAAATCATACTTCTCGTAGAACACCACGGCGTTGTAGCTGTCTTTGGATAATCCCGGCATGCCAAAACTATTGCTGACACCTTCACGATTAAAATCTGCATCACTGTCCTGATAGGTATAGTTCAGGTTAAGGCCAAAACCATTTAAGAAACCTGGTAGGTACTCAAAAATATGCTGGAAGGCAATTTCATAACCTTTAACCTTGGCGCCTGCACCGTTGGTTGGTTCAATCGTGGCAACGTCGATGTTATCTTCCAGAGTTGAGTCATGACGAAGGTCAAAGATGAACGAATCCACGTCTTTGTAAAACCCTGCAAGGGAGAGTACTGAGGCTTCATCGAAATACCATTCCAATGATAAATCATATGATGTTGCACGGTATGGATCGAGATCCGGGTTACCTTGGCGTATGGTTATTTCGCCATCACCATTTTCGCTAATTGACTTATGGGCAGAGAGATCCGACAAGGCGGGACGTGACATGACCTTAGCAACAGCGCCACGCAGTAGCAGGTCATCCGTGAGGCCTAGGGAAACGTTAAAGCTTGGTAGTACATCGCTATAGTCATTTTCTATTGTACGTTCTACATCAGTGCCATCAAGCTCTTCGCTAAGACCAATAGATTCAACATCGGTGTGGACATATCGGGCACCAATGTTACCTCTTAGAGACATATCGCCGAAGACTTCAGTGTTGTAGTCAACTCGTACATAGGCAGCCTGGGTTTTCTCGGTGACGTCATAGTTAAACTCTGGAACAGGCTCAAGCGTTAATGGTATACCTTCAGCTTGAGCAGTATCACGCAGCTTGAATAAATCTGTTTGGTTATAACTAACACTTGAGACTTCTGAATCCGAGCCTTCATACAGCCCTGTGATCGTTTTGCCTTTAAATTCATTCAGCCCATGGTTTTCAAACTTTTTGATAAAGGCTTCGTCTTTGGTGCGAGACTTGTTTTGATGCTTGAACATGGTGCCGAATTTCACATCGGTAAAGAAATCACCGTCTAAGGTTCCTGTGACATCAAATTTTACGGTCGCCTTGGTATTTTCAATATTAAACAGTTGTACCCTTAGGTTAGCGGGTTTGCTGGTGTAGATATCCGAGTTACCAGGGTTTACAAGTTCACTGGTATCGCTAATTGGTACATTCTTGGCATCTTTGTAATAGTCGATAACCGGGAAGCGACCATCTAGACGATAATCCAGATCAAACTTATGATCCGCTTCTGCAAAAGAACGGATATTGTCATCAGTGTGACGCTCGATATGGGAATAACCGACTTCACTGGCAAGCTCCCAGTTATCGTTCAGTACATAGCTACCACCAAAAGTGGTTGTCAGTGTTTTAGTGGTTTCTTCGTTATACCAAGCGCTATTGAATACCTGCGCACCGTCTATTTGTGAGGCAATTAAAGTTCCATTTTCATTCACTACCGCTGAATCTGAACCTTTTAAAATAACAGGCTTTTTCTTCTTTTTGTTTCCAGCGATAGGGAAACGAGTTTCCAAATAGGATTCATCGCGTACTTGTGTCAGTTGGCTATAGAGGGTGTCCAGATATAGCTCAAAGGTATCTGTTGGTTGCCACTGAAGCGACAGTGTTCCACCTGTGCGAGTGCGCTCTTTTGTACCTGTTTGGTAACGAAGTCGATTCAGGTAAGAATACTCATCGCCGACTTCAGCGCCTTCAACCGCACCATCGTCTTCATTAACGATATTTTGTCGCCAGCCCCATCCACGTAAAGCATCTTCTTGCAGGGTGCGGACCGAGTGGTTAGCTGAGAGTAAAAACCCAAAGGTTTTATCTTCATTTTGGCGGCTAAGTAAAGCAGAAAGACGTGGTTCTGTTTTTTGAGTTAATTCAGAGTAATCAGCAAATGCGGTCAGTTTGGTTCGATCATCTTTAAAGTCCAGTGCACGGCGGGTCACCACGTTCACTGTGGCACCAATACCGCCTTCTTCCATATCCGCAGTGGGACTTTTAATCACCTGCAAGGCAGATACATGCTCTGAGGCAATGGAGTCAAAAGAGAACTCTCGGCCTTCACCTGATGCACTGGCCTGACTTTGGCCATTAATCGTTACATTGCTTAAACCTGGAGCAACACCACGAACACTAATCGTGGTGCCTTCACCTGAGTTACGGCCAATGGTCACGCCTGTAACACGCTGCAAAGCATCGGCAATGTTTTCATCGGGAAGTTTGCCGATATCCTCGGCAGAGATCATATCCGCCACCTGATTGGCAAAGCGTTTGTCATTGAGTGCTTTTTTCAAGCTGGACTTAATGCCCTTAACCTCAATAATTTCCATCTCTTCTTTTTTAGTTTGTTTTGTTTGCTGTTCATCTGCAGCGTTTACCAGACCGGAAGCGCTGGTCAATACGCTAAGACATGCTAGAGATACTGCACTTTTACGAAACCAAGCCATAATCTCCTCCCCTTATGTTGTTTATTTGTTATAGCAGTAAAACGCTATCTAGGCAGGTAGTGACACCCTGAACTGTTGATAATGTTTCTCGTTTTTGTAATTTGTATTATTAATATGTTAAATTGAATGAAAGATCAACAGGAGTTAACGCTTTATATACATTTTTTAAACATAAGTGATGAGGTGTATTTGTCTGAGTTAAGCTTTAATTAGCGCAGAAAAATGCTAGTTTAAGTATATAAATTAGGTGTTTGATGGAGTGTTAGCTCAAGGGTGTTACAAGCAGTAATTGGGAGAAGTCAGTTTGAAATTATTTATTTTGGCATTAGTTATAACAAATTTAGGCGTGATGACAGCCTGGGCACATAGTGATGATAAGGTCAGTCAGCAGAAGAACAGCGAACATGTACAACCGAACGTCATTATTATCTATGCTGATGATCTCGGTATTATGGACACAGGGATTTATGGTGCCCGCCAATATGAGACGCCAAACATTAATGGGTTAGCCAGCTCAGGTGTCAGCTTCACTCAGGCTTATGCCAATGCTGCGAATTGCGCCCCAAGCCGCGCTAGCTTGATGACAGGACTCACACCTGCTGAGCACGGTATATTAACAGTTGGCAGCTCCGCCAGAGGTGAGAGTATATACCGCAAACTGATCCCAGTGCCTAACATTACCGAACTGGATTCGCGTTTGACTACGGTGGCAGATCTGTTCAAACAACAAGGATATAGTACTGCTGTGATAGGCAAGTGGCATCTTGGCAAAGTGCCACCCGTTGAATATGGGTTTGATTATGCCAATGCCGCCTCCCATCTTGGGCACCCACCTAGCTATTTCTATCCCTATAGCAAGCGTAGACGCAAGTTAATTGGTCTTAAGGGTGAGGGGCGCAGCAATGAATTTCTCAGTGACCGCATTACCCGCGAAGCCACTCAATACATAGCGCAGCAGCAAAAACCGTTTCTACTCTACTTACCCTTTTATGCGGTGCACACTCCAATAGAAGCGCCAGAGGCTTGGCAAAAGAGTCACAAAAAGCGTGAGCAAAGCGGAGAGATAAAAAGTGCGGCTTATGCCGCGATGGTGAGTAATTTGGACAATAACGTTGGGAAAATTATTCATCAGCTCGAAGAGCAAGGGCTTAGAGATAATACTTTGGTTATCTTTGCCTCTGACAATGGCGGCTATGATCCAGCTACCTCCTCATTGCCTTTTAGAGGATATAAAAGCTCATTATTTGAAGGCGGGATCCGAGTACCCTTAGTGCTCTCTTGGCCCACGGTGCTGCCTAGCGACAGTCAGAATACCACCCCTGTGCAGATGTCAGATCTCTTCGCAGGTTTTACTCAACTCTTGTCGAGTACTTCAATGTTAACCAAGCACGACGTAGTAGAGCCCTCTGTTGCCGACGACATCATCAGCTTAGCAAGGGAGGGCAAAGAGATACGAGATCGCAGTCTGTTTTGGCATGCCCCTGTGTATATCGATCAATTCGCTCCATACCGTGGTAACCCTGACTATCCTTATTGGAAACATACTCCCGGAGCCGCCATCCGCATGGGGGATTATAAGCTGATCCACAGTGATGAAACCGGTAAGCAACTTCTGTTTAATGTCGTCAATGACTGCAGTGAACAGAATAATCTCACGAAGCAGCAACCTGAACTGGCAGCCAAAATGCATGAGGCGTTACTGACGTGGCAAGATTCAGTGAATGCGCCGAGGGCGACTGAAGCTAATCCTGAATACCAAGCTAAAGATGCCATTAAGCTCAAGTCTATCTATGAGTAAGGCTACTCATTGTGCTGCTAAAACCACACACTAGAGTGCAACTAATTTGCAACAAGCGCTATAAATGTAGTATTAATAATATAAATGGAAATTAAATTGGACAAAACATCATGAACCTCGCACGACATTTGTGGTTAACTCTGGCAACTGGATTGCTCCTTGGTGGATGTAATGATGCCCCTAAGGCTGCCAAAATCAGTGCTCCTGCAACCGATACGGATGCCCAGGCTGTCATTGAACCTAAATCGCTGAAACCTAATCTGGTGATCATTTACGCCGACGATCTCGGTTATGGTGATATCAGTAGCTACGGCGCTACAGGAGTTAGCACTCCTAATATTGATGCGCTCGCAGCTAAAGGGCTTAAGTTGACAGATTCTCACGCATCAGCCGCCACTTGCACTCCCTCACGTTATTCTTTGCTGACCGGTGAGCATGGCTTTCGTTCTAACGCGGCTATTTTACCGGGAGATGCACCGTTACTGATCAATCCAGAGCAAGCTACGCTACCCAAGTTACTGAAAAAGGCTGGCTATGCGTCAGCGGTGATAGGTAAGTGGCATCTGGGCTTGGGATATGGCGAGGTCGACTGGAATCAGGCTGTGAAACCTGGACCATTGGAGATTGGTTTTGATTACAGCTTTTTGCTGCCAGCCACAGGTGACAGGGTACCGACGGTATTTCTGGAAAACCACCATGTTCTGAACCTCGATAGTGCCGATCCATTATCGGTGAGCTACAAAGAAAACATCGGCAATTTACCGACAGGTTTGTCACACCCTGAAATGCTACGGGTAAATGCGGATCCCCAACATAGCAATACCATTGTGAACGGTGTCAGCCGTATCGGCAGTATGGATGGCGGTGAGTCGGCGTATTGGGTAGACGAAGATTTCCCAGATGTGTTCACTGCCAAGGCAGTGGACTTTATTCGTCAGCATAAAGATCAGCCTTTCTTCCTGTTCCATTCAATGCACGATATCCATGTGCCTCGCCTACCTCATAAACGATTTCAAGGGAAAAGCGGTATGGGGCCAAGAGGTGATGCGATTGTCCAGCTAGATTGGATGACGGGGCAGATAGTGAAGGAGTTAGAAGCGCAGGGGATTGCCGATAATACCATTCTCATTTTCACCAGTGATAACGGCCCAGTGCTGGATGATGGTTATTATGACAAGGCGGTTGAAATGTTGGGCGAACACAAGCCTTCCGGTCCATTTAGAGGCGGTAAGTACAGTGCGTATGAGGCAGGAACTCGCGTACCAGCGATTGTGTACTGGCCTGGTCATGTGCAGCCCAAAGAGAGTACGGCATTAACATCTCAAATTGATATCTACGCTTCAATGGCCAAGTTGTTGGGATTAGCGTTGGCAGAAGGTGAGGCGATGGACAGTTTGCCACAGTTGGATGCCTGGTTGGGTAATACTGATACTGGCAGAGAGTTCTTGGTGAAAGAGTCTGTTGGTACTGTGTCTTTACGTCAGGGAAACTGGAAGTATATTCGTCCATTTTTAGGTGAAGACTTACCCGCTTGGTTAAAGAACAAAGAGATTGAAGTTGGACTGCAAAAATCAGAGCAGTTGTACAACCTCAGCAAGGATATCGCGGAGCAGGAAAACCTCGCGACCAACAACATTGATAAAGTCGTTGCGATGAAGCACAAGCTCCATCAAATCATGGAAAGTGGCTATCGCTAACATGAGTTGTGTTGGTGGATAATATGTATTGATTGCAATTAGGGACCTTCGGGTCCCTTTTTGTTGGCCTGTGAAAAGGTATTTCAGATGAGAGTGGCGATGTGCATCAAGATGGGAAGAAGGCGGCTTTGCCTTGTACTGGTGAACGCATTGAAGGTGGATGGTCGGTTTTGTGGTGGTGTTAGAACTAAAGTCGTGGCGAAAAAAAGCCGACCATAAGGTCGGCAAACAAGGTTGGAACACCTAAAAACTAAAACTA
>SAMEA5043660__coassemble_527_pt1 | contig 15306 bp, 14 predicted proteins | sample SAMEA5043660__metabat2_high_PE_003 | metagenome-assembled genome bin SAMEA5043660 (sample SAMEA5043660) | Gadus morhua | reverse complement strand
CGTGGCTGGCGTGGTTCTGCTTGCTCGTGATCAGCTGCCACAATCGCTTTCAATTGAGCTGTCTGGTTCACTGCATTCATTTACCTTATCAGAACAGTTGGCGGTCACTCTTTGGCATGAGGTCGGTCATCTTGAGGCGATAAACTTGGTGGCGTTGGGCGTATTTGACACTCTCTCCTCCTACCGTCATGAATGGGTCGCGGATTGTTATCTTATCTGGCGTTCAGCCAAAGAGGGCAAAGGGCTGGATTTGGCGTGGCAGCAGTATCATCGCCGCAACCTTAATATGATGCAAAACGCTGATAACATCAGCCACTGGACCGTGCCTGTGATGGCGCAAGTGCTTCAACAGTACGACGCTGAACAGTTAGCTAGCTTTCATCGTTTTAGTGATTTCATGCAAGATGCGCTACCTCGATTGTTTGAAGAGGAGCAAGATACGTTAGATGAGTTTGCCAGCTTGTTTCATCGAACATTCAATACACAGGCGATGCAACCATTGCCAGATTATATGTTTTGGCGTAAACCTGTTTTAGCGCAACTGCTGGAACCCACACTTGTGTCGTTACTGGGTGAGTCAGCAGCCAGAGATTGGATGCAAAAACAGAATCTTCCCCTCCAAATCAGCCATCTTTAGGTTTTAAACTGAACCTTAGCTGAACCCTTCCTCATTAGTCGTCTTATTGGGCAAGTTACTAAAGAATTCCCTAATTTGGTTTGATAGCATCTGTGATGACTGTTTAAAACAATAACGATATCGAATAGGGAGGCGCTCAAATGGCCAAGCGTTCTAAAATAGAAACAGAGCAAACGATTAATAATATTATGGAGGAGGCGCTTAAACAGCTGCTCAATCTTGGTTACGATTCCATGTCTTATACGACCTTGTCACAAGCGACAGGGATAAGCCGTACTGGAATAAGTCATCATTTTCCTCACAAAGCTAATTTCCTTATGCGTCTGGATCCGCAAATCTGCCGTCTGTTTCAAGATGAGTTGGATTTTACCAGTTTAGCAACCCTTGAAGACTCATGGGTCCGATCTCTACAACAACCAACCAGTCGCATGGTGCTTAGGTTGTTTTTTAGCTTATGTGGTGATTCAAGTCGGGAAGTGGTTCAGTTTAAGGCGGTGGATTTAGCAAAAGAGAAAGCTTACGAAGCATTTGGCGCTGATGGCGAGAAGCTGATAAGTGTGCTTCTCGGACAAAGTGCTGTTCTACTTTTATCACTACCGACTCAGGTTCAAGCGGCATAATTTTTTTAAAGCAGCCTTGTTGCTGACTGCTAACGATTCTCTCGTAGTATCAATGCTGGGGCAAAGTCGATATCACCCTCACTATCGATAGTTACAAGTTTATCGTCTTGCCTGGCGACCGCGGTTTTCTCATGGCTAGATTGCCTAACAAAAAGAAGCTGGTATCCAAGTTTTGCAAGTGTATAAAACGCAAATCTTTGTGCTGTAGAAAGCCTGTCCCAATGTTGATCGATATGAGGCTGCTCTAGCCTTCTGTCATCACAACCTGGCGTCGTATTAATAGCGGCAACTTGCATCGTTAAACCCCTGTCAAAGATTTGAGAAATCTATAGTGGTGTCACTATATAAGCAGATGTTTAACTATCATGCAAGTTTGGCTTGTTCATTAGCCCAGTATAGAAAATGGCTAATGAAAGGCTTGCTCTCACCTTATCTCTGACATTGATGATTACTCATCACTTTTCCTCTGTTTAATACCCTCAACTCTGGCAGGATTATCTGTGGTCATGTATTATCCCAGCAGTGTTACACTGCAATGCAATATCGTTACATTTGCAGGTATAATTTAACAGTGCCCTGAGCTGGGCATTATGTGCAGAAATTAAGGAGTATGACAGGATATGGAGATCTCTCCACCACCCCAAGCTAGCAGAGAATCTGTTAAACGTTTTCCCCAGCTAGATAATCAAGAGTTGATAAAGTCGAGTTTTTGGATAAGCCAAGTCTTTATGATCATAGCAACGGTGGCGGGTGTATACCTTGCCGCACAAGAGGGTCTATCTCAGGCTATCACCTTTGATACATTAACTAACAAGCAAAATAACTACTATTTACGTCATGCACTTTATGATGAACTCAGTGATAATGTTAAAGAAGTTAATAGTTATGCTGATGTCATTGTTGCGAAGTCAGCATTTGAGAGGAAAAACTTTCATCCCAATATGGCTACATTTGTCTGGGAGAACATGCGTTATTCTCAATACACTTTGGAGACGCCTTCGGCTATTTTATCTGATACTCGCCGCTTTTATATGCAAGCAGAAGATATCGTCAATAAAATCGAGACACGTTTTTATGGGGCAAAATATGGTAGCGGTTTATTGAAAGAGTTGACCGAAAAGGTCTCAACTCAAACCTTACCTGCATTAAAAGCGAATTACACAGAGCTCGCTGCTGAACTAAGCCGAAACGACATCATAGTCGAGTAAAGGAGATTAACATGATTATGACCTGTCCAAGCTGTAATAGTGGTGGCATGAAAGAGTACGATTTTCATGGTGAAGAGGTAGATAGTTGCCAACATTGTGGTGGTCTCTGGTTTGAAAATGGTGAGCTAAATAGTGCGCTTTCTACTGCTGATAATGGCGACAACTGTGTTCGTGTTGAGGAGAACTTAGGTCAACACTTAGGTGTTTCTAAGCGTCTTTGTCATGATTGTCATGAGAGTATGCAGCATTACCATTTGATGGATGGCTATCAAATTGAGGTCGATGTTTGCCATAGTTGCAGTGGCCTATGGATCGATGAAGAGGAGAGAGTGAAAGTTGTACAGTCTCCTACTGTTAAGGCTTTACTTGCTGATTTAGACGCCAAAATTAGCGTTAAAACTTGGGTCTTCCAGTTCTTGTCGCAAATGCCTATCGAGTTCAACCTTAAACCTAAATCTCGTCCTGTGGTGACTTACATGCTGCTGGCGTTAAATATCCTGATCTTTTTAGCGTATGGTTTTGACCTACAAACAACCGAAACCGTGTTCGACAGTTTTGCTATGAGATCGAATGAAGTGCTCGCGGGGAATCAACCTTGGACGTTAATCAGTCACATGTTTCTCCATGGCGGCTTAATGCACCTTATTGGAAATATGTATTTTCTCTATGTGGTTGGCGATAACTTAGAAGATGCATTGGGTCGAATGACGTTTTTTGGTGTGTATATTATCTGTGGTTTAGCGGCCGCTGCAGCGCAAATCGCATCAGAGCCGGGCTCGGGTGTTTACATGGTGGGAGCAAGTGGTGCGATTGCTGGCTTGTTCGGCATGTACCTAATGTGGTTCCGTCATGCTAGCTTGACCTTCATGTTTGTGGTTTATCAGAAAAAGCTAAGCCCTATGGCGTTTTTTGCTATCTGGTTAGCCTTTAACGTTTTAGGCTTGTTTATGGCTGGAGATGGCGTGGCTTACTGGGCACACATTGGTGGCTTTGTTGCTGGGCTGATTATCGGTGCTGCATTAAAAGAGCAAGTGATGGCGTCAAATCCTATTCTTGCCATGATGAATGAGCCGGAGATTAAGATTGCTCGCTAGTTTGAAAAACGAATTTAAAAAGTAATAAAAGGCTGCAGTTGCAGCCTTTTTATTGCTTAACTTATGCCATTAGAAATGCCATTGAAGATAAACACTTTGGTAGTTACTGCCACCGCCGATTCTACCGAACGCGGAGCTTTTCTCATAAATACCAGAACGATGATGAATACTGTAGCCAAGCCATAGGTTGCGCATATCATGACGGTTAAAAATGTCGCCTAAATTAACGTCCAATGAGAAATCTAAATAGTTGAGTAGTTTAGAGGGAGCGTATCCTTTCTCTTCTAACTCAGTCCCTTCGATGTGGCTCACTGTGCTGATGTAAGATAATCCCTCTGCCACACCCAAGCGCCATCTAGGGCCGAACTCGAAGGTGTAGAAGGCTTTGATTGCAATGACAGCCTCGGCCAGATCACTTTGCACTTCAGAATCATGATGCCAAATGGCCCCGGGGGTGAAATACAGTTCGATAGGCAGAGTAAATAGCGTGTCGGTTAAACGGACACCGTAAAACAACGAAGTGAGTTGGTTATTGTAGGGGTCTGTTCGTGCATGACCTGTCATTATCTCATTGAGATTCGACGGCGTGGCCCACCCGTGCGCTAAACGTAAAAACTCACTGTCGTCATTGCCCTCAGGTGAAGCTGATTTTAGTGCCATCGACTTTCTGCTTTTGCTGTCGGGATAGAAAGCAAAGCCGAAATAGGATTCATACTGATATTGACTGTCCATCGTGGGTAGATGGGCAATATCATCTTCGAGACGACCTAGGCCAAATTGACCTAGCAGGTACAGATTACTGGCGAGATGATAGCGCGCCTTAACGCCTGCTTTAAACTCAATCCCAGCCCCTACGTCATACTGATCTAAGCCGTAATAGTATTCGTTGAAATCGGCGCTCTTCCAGTGAAACTCCGCATAGGGGTTGATGTAAAAATCTCCCTCTTCCCAGTGATACTGGGTACGGGTAAAGCCGTAGCTGCGTTTGTTAGAGTCCGACAGTATGGCTGCATCAGCTTCCCAAGGCCCTTTTAAGAAGCGATATTGCAGGCCAAAATCGAATGCTTGTGATTGCGACTCATTTTGCAGACTTTGGGGAATATCGACAAATCTGAAACGGGTGTAGGCGTTAACCTGATGGAGATCGTTTTTCCAAAGATGAACACCAGCTTCCATCCCCTCGATGAAGAAATAGTCATTCCGATATTTGATCATCGGTAAAATATCATACACTTCGTCATCTTCTGTCGCATAGGGAATGTCACCGCGTCTCATGCCTATCCCTAAGCCCCAAATATCGGTTTGATATTGAGTTTCATAGAGCGTTTCGTGTTGCGACTCAGATGTGTTGGTGTCACTGCTTTCTGAGGCTGTACAAACGTGAGGTAAAACTAAGGCGGTAATGACAGATATGATGCGAGCGTGATATTTCATAGTCTCATTGTTTTAAGCAAAACTTAGCTGCAAGTATAGAATGAAACAACTCAGTTAAATATAGGTTATTAACTTAATAGACAATTTAATAGTGGGTGCCTAAGTTAAATCAATCCATATGTTTGCAAACGTATAACTTACTACTCTCACTCTACTTATTAATAGGCTGTTAGTCTGTGTTTTTATGATAATCCAGTGTGATGAACTGAGGCTCATAATTTGCTAAACAAGGGACTCTCTTTTTCCTATATTCCAAAAAAGCATTAAAAATCAGATTTTATTCTTTTTTGGTTTTGCTTATAGGGGCTAAGCTAACAACATTACACTGAATAGGGCTGTTCCCATGTTGTTAAAAGAGCTTTCATCATTCGCTTCTCCTTTGTCTCAAGGGCAAGTAGAAAAGTTAAAACAGCTTACTTCTGAGCTGAGTGCCGTTCAACTAGCTTGGGTGAGTGGTTACTTATCTGCTACGGCAGAACAGGGAACTGGCCAAGTCGGCGTTGAAGCCGCTGCTCCTGCACAAACGATCACTATTTTATACGGTAGTCAGACCGGGAATGGCAGAGGGGTTGCCAATGAATTGGCCGCTAAAGCTAAAGCTCAAGGGTATGCGGTTAACTTAGCCTCTATGGGTGAGTACAAGGTACGCCAGCTTAAGCAAGAAACCTTATTATTAGCCGTGGTCAGTACGCATGGTGAAGGTGAGGCGCCGGATGATGCGCTTGAACTGCATAAGTTTTTGGCTTCTAAGCGAGCCCCTAACTTAGAAAACTTACATTATTCAGTGTTGGCCTTAGGTGATTCAAGTTATGAATTTTTCTGCCAGACAGGTAAAGATTTTGATGAAAGATTAAGTGGTCTTGGTGCCAAAGCTATTCAGCCACTTGTCGAGTGTGATGTCGATTATGAAGAGGCAGCTGAGCAGTGGCAGTTAGATGTGTTGGAAGGCGTTAAACCGCTGATACAAACATCAAGTGCAAGTGTTGTCTCTATCGGCTCCTCAGCAAGCGTTGGCGAGAGCCAGTTTACCAAGCAGAAGCCTTATACAGCAGAATTATTGGTTAGCCAGAAATTAACCGGTCGTGATTCTGATCGTGATGTACGTCATGTAGAGATTGATTTAGGTGAATCTGAGCTCAGCTATCAAGCGGGTGATGCACTCGGAGTTTGGTTTAGTAACAGTGCCGAGTTGGTTGAAGAGGTCCTCACTAAGCTATCTTTGGATGGCGATACAGAAGTGACGGTGGCTAAAGGTTCACTATCGTTGAAACAGGCATTAATTGAAAAGAAAGAACTCACTCAGCTTTATCCAGGGTTAGTTAAAGGCTGGGCTGAATTAAGTGGTGATGCTGAGCTGCTTAAGATTGTTGAAGATAAGGAGCTGACGCGTCAGTTTGTACTTAATCATCAACTGGCAGATTTGGTTGCTCAATATCAGGTCAATATTACTCCGGTGCAGTTAATTGAACTGCTTCGTCCTATTACTCCACGCTTGTATTCAATTGCATCTAGTCAGTCAGAAGTTGAGTCAGAAGTTCATTTGACTGTGGCGTTGGTTGAAGACGAACGTGATGGTGCAGCCCGATTTGGCGGTGCATCGCAGTTCTTGGCGCAAGCAACTGAGGGCGCAGAAGTGAAGGTATATGTTGAACCAAACAATCACTTTAGATTGCCTGAAAACCCCGATACACCAGTGATCATGGTTGGCCCTGGAACCGGTGTTGCGCCATTCCGTGCCTTTATGCAGGAAAGGGCTGCCCAGGGAGTTGAGGGCGATAGCTGGTTATTTTTCGGTAATCCTCATTTCGAACAAGATTTTCTCTATCAAACAGAGTGGCAGCAATACATTAAAGATGGCTCTTTGACACGCATCGATCTGGCTTTCTCTCGTGATCAAGCTCATAAAATTTATGTTCAAGACCGCATTGCAGAGCAAGGACAAGAGTTGTGGAAGTGGTTAGAGGCTGGAGCTCACCTCTATATTTGTGGTGACGCCGAGCGTATGGCCAAAGATGTCCACCAGGCACTGCTTGATGTTGCGGTTAAATTTGGTGGTAAAACCAGCGATGAGGCCGATGCCTTTTTAGAACAGCTTCGCACTGATAAGCGCTATCAGAAAGATGTGTACTAAGAAAAACTCTTAGCTACAAACCCTATAAAGAGGCAGCGCCATGATGCGTTGCACGAGTGAAGAATGAGTGAGGCTGTGGTCATGTCAGATGATAAAAGTGTAGAGAAAGTTGAAGAGTTATCGGTAAATGAATACCTGAAAACAGACAGTGATTTTTTGCGTGGAACGATTAAGGAAGGATTAGATACGGCGGTTACCGGATCTTTTAGTGAAGGCGATCAGCAGTTAATTAAGTTTCATGGTTTCTATCAGCAAGATGATCGTGATCTGCGTAATGAGCGTAAAGAGCAGAAGCTTGAGCCTCTCTATAGCTTTATGTTGCGTGCACGTGTTGCTGGTGGTGTTTGTACGCCTGAGCAGTGGTTGGGTGTTGATGAGATTTCATCGACCTTGACCAGCTCTAACAGTATCCGTTTAACCACGCGCCAAACCTTTCAATACCACGGGATCTCTAAGCGTAACTTAAGAACCCTGATCCAAAGTTTAGACAGAAAAGCACTGGATTCAATTGCTGCTTGTGGTGATGTAAACCGTAATGTGATGTGTAACCCGAACCCTGTCGAGTCTCGTCTTCACGAGCAGGCGTATTACTGGGCTAAGCAGTTATCGGATACTTATCTTCCCCACACTAAAGCTTATGCAGAGATCTGGTTAGGTGACGATAAAGTGATCACCCATGAAGGTGACACGGTTGAGCCGGTATACGGCAAAACGTATCTACCACGTAAATTTAAGATGGCCGTTGCTGTACCGCCAGATAATGACGTTGACGTGTACACCAACGACTTAGGTTTGATTGCTGTTGCTGAAAAGGGCGAGCTAGTTGGCTTTAACTTGGTTGCTGGTGGTGGCATGGGCTCAACTCATGGTGAAGTGCAAACCTTCCCACGCCTTGCTGATGATTTTGGCTTCATTAAACCTGAAGATGTTTTGAAGTTTGCCGAAGCGGTGCTAACCGTGCAACGTGACTGGGGTAACCGCTCTAACCGTAAGCTCTCAAGACTTAAATACACCATCGTTAAATATGGTTATGAAGTCTTTAAAGCTGAAGTTGAGAAGCGTGCTGGTGTGAAGTTTGAGCCTAAGCGTGATGTTGTGATCGGTGATCGCGGCGATCGATATGGCTGGATTAAAGGGGTCGACAGTAAGTGGCATTTAACGCTATTTATCGAAGGTGGCCGAATTAAAGATCTGCCTGGTCAGCCTCTGCAAACAGGATTAAGAGAGATCGCCAAAATACATAAAGGCGATTTCCGCATGACCTCTAATCAAAACTTTATCATCGCCAGTGTGGCAGAAGAAGATAAAGCAGAGATTGAAGCACTAGCAAGAAGTCACGGTTTGATGGGTAAGTTGATTACCGAAACCCGTGGTCGCTCTATTGCCTGTGTCGCTTTGCCGACATGTGCACTTGCCATGGCTGAAGCTGAACGCTACTTCCCAGACTTTCTGACCAAGGTTGAATCTTTGCAGGAGAAGCATGGCTTTCTTGATCAGGGCATAGTGATCCGCATGACGGGTTGTCCAAATGGATGTGCGCGTCCATTTGCTGCTGAAATAGGGTTAGTGGGTAAGGCGCCTGGTCGTTACAACTTGTACTTAGGTGCGAGTTTTGAAGGAACACGTTTAAATAAGCTATACCGTGAAAATATTCAAGAAGCTGAAATTCTGTCAGAACTCGATGGCTTGTTTGCCCGCTATGTGGCTGAGCGAGAGGAAGCAGAAACCTTCGGTAACTTCACGGTACGCATTGGTGCAGTGACAGCGGTAATTGATGCCGCTAAGGATTTCCATGAGCAGAGCAATCATGCCTGAATCAAGCAGTATTGATTCAATCGTCTCGAGTGATGAACTGCTAGCACTTCTCAGTGCTCCAGAAGTGGAGCAAAAGGGAGAGCTTGAGCGTATAAATGCTTTTTTAGCTGAATTAACACCAGCGCAGCGTGTTGCTTGGGCGCTTGAATATCTGCCGGGAAATCACGCGCTTTCATCCAGCTTTGGTATTCAAGGCGCGGTGATGCTGCACCTTGTGAGTAGCCAAAAAGCCGATATTCCAGTGATATTGACTGATACTGGTTACCTCTTTGCTGAAACGTATCGATTTATTGATGAGTTAACAGAGCGCCTTAAGTTGAATGTTAAAATCTACGCATCTGAGCTAACTCCAGCATGGCAGGAGGCAAGATTTGGCCTGTTATGGGAAAAAGGTTTAGATGGGTTAGATCAATATAATCGTATGAACAAGGTCGAGCCTATGCAGCGAGCGCTGAAGGAAAATGAAGTCGGCACTTGGTTTGCAGGTTTACGTCGTTCACAGTCAAGCACCCGTGAAGCTTTGCCTATTCTGGCGATTCACGGTACTCGTTTTAAAATATTACCTATTTTAGAGTGGAGTAACAAAGAGATACATGAGTACCTGACTGAGCATGACTTGCCTTACCACCCTCTGTGGGAGCAAGGTTATGTATCTGTAGGCGATACGCACTCTAGTAAGCCTTTAGAACTAGGGATGACTGAAGAGGAGACTCGCTTCAACGGCTTGAAGCGAGAGTGTGGTCTGCACTTTGAGATCTAGTTCCTAGTGAATACAATCGAACCACTTTTCTGTTGCAGATCAGTGGTTTTTTTATGTGATAAGTATGATGACTATTTCTGAAATTGTGGATAACTGGTCTGTTCAGTTAACCTTTCATTCGCTTGCTGCATAAAGCCTTGCGATTAAAATGTAAACTTTAGACTTAAATTTACGAATATTTATACACTTTTACCCACAATGTTATGCACACTCGAACATTATGGTCTATAGTCACCAGTTCCCGTAGGTGGTTTTAGTATGCTGTTCTGTTTGGGTCCTTATGTGACCTCGTGATAACAAGGCCTTCCCGATATTAGTTGGCTTGGTTTCTGACCTTTAGGTCTTATAGAAATAGTCGATAGATATGACTTGTTATCACACGCAGAGCTGTCAGCAAACATAAGCTGCGTGTTGATTGACTTGTTAGCGCTTGTTTAATCGCAAACTTGGACCCCTGAATAGTCCGCTGTGGCTATTCAGGTAATATAATTAAATCCCCCCATCAACTTCCCTGTTAATAATTCTCGCTCATGAAGCGCTTTACGTCGTGGCTGAATTCAATTTGCAGCAGAGTCTTGTATGCTCCCTGCATACTTAAGACATGTCTTTCATTGCTCCATAGGGATATGGAACATGTCTTTAAAGCGTATAAACACTTATAGGCCATGGAAGTCAGGTTCAAGAGGTAGGGGAACGCAGGTGCTGTTGTCGAGGATGCTAGAGCCGAGGGGCTTTTAACAGCCTTGCTTCTGACGTGCTAAATTCTCGCTGAGCGATCACATCTTTATACTGATTGGGATTATCCTGCTCAGTGCTCCCCTCCCTTTTAGGGACTTGATATAGTATATTGAACCGTTAATGCCTTTAGGAATGGAATATCTAAGTAGAGATTAGATATAAGAATTTTAATTTAAATGGAGTTTGTTGGATGAAGAAAATATTAATTGCCGCTGCAGTAATTGCAACGGGTGCTGCCGGATATTGGGTTAGTCAGGATATGGGATCAAATGGTGAACAGAATGCCATATTAACGTATGTTCCAGCCGATACGCCTGTTTTTTCTGGTCAATTAACGCCATTTCCTATTAAAGCTTATATCAACTCAGTTGCTCAAAGTTACCAAAACTACCCAGATGATATGTTCGCTGAACTCGAAGAGTCCGATGATGCTAGGGCTAAGTTCATGTTGAGTTTGACTCAAACTTATATGGAGAGCTTGGAGAGTGGTGATAAATTTATTTCTACTTTTGGTCTTCCTGAACAGATGCGTAGCTACTTTTACAGTTTGGGTCTCTTGCCTGTGGTTAAGCTCGAAGTTGAAAAACCTGATGCGATATGGGCTGTGTTAGATAAAGCAGAGAAAGAGAGCGGCTTTACTCACGAGAAAAAGAGCATAAAAGGTCAAGAGTACCGTGCATATACACTGACTGAACCGGGTGAACCCGAAGCGATTAGCTTACTGTTTTCTATCAGTAAGGGGATTCTAACAGTCACATTGGATAGTGCTTTTAATCAGCCAGAGACCGTTGCAACAGCACTGGGTCTTGCGCCAGTAACCAACTCTTTAGCCGATTCAGGCATATTGCAAGATATCATGAAGACCCACGGTTTTAATGGTGATGGTATTGGGTATATAAATCATCAAGAGTTGATAAAAGCGATCACGACGACAGATGGCAATCAATTAGCAAGACAGCTTACTGCATTGGCTGAGCTGGAAGGGGAAGACCCTTTCGCGATTGTACGTTCAAATGAGTGTCATACAGAGTTATCGGCAATGGCTGCTAATTGGCCTCGCACTGTATTTGGTGTCAGTAATGTCTCTATTAGCGACACACAGAGCCACATGGAATTGGCCACTATTGTTGAGAGCAAAAATCAGGTGATGCTCGACGCATTGTCATCTATGCGAGGTTTTATTCCAGAGTATATTCGCAATAACAATGATTCTGTGTTCTCAATGGGGCTAGGTATCGATGTGAGTCAGCTTGTGCCAGCATTAACTTCTATCTGGGATGACATGCTAACACCGCAATATCAGTGTGTGGTGTTGCAAGAGGTACAAGAGGAGATGTCAGGCCAGAGCCCTGCAATGCTAGGCATGTTTACCGGCATGGTCAATGGCGTAAAAGGGGTGGCGGTTTCACTTATTGGCTATAAGTTTAGTGATGACCAAGATAACCCTGCACTTGATAGTTTGGATGCGATAATCAGTTTATCTACCGAGAACCCAAGCATGCTGTTTAATATGCTTAAGCCTTTTGCCCCGGAATTAGCGGATATTCAATTAGCTGATGGAGGCGAAGCCGTTGATCTCTCCTATTTGTTGCCTCTTCCGCCTGAGTTTGCAATAAAACCTATGATGGCAGTTAAAGGTGATCACTTAGTGATTTACACTGGAAAAGTTGGCGAAGAGAAAGCCAATGATCTAGCGAATGAAGCATTAAGTAATAATGGGCTTTTCTCTCTAGCAGTCGATTATGGCAAGATGCTCACCCCTGTGATTACCTTTGCTGAGATGAGCGGAGAGCCATTACCTGAAGAGTTGTTAATGATGGAGGACTATAATATGCAGGCTAAAATGGGTATAGACATTAATCCAACAGGTATCATTTTCGATTCTATTGTGGATAGCAAAGTGACAGTAACAACTAAGTAAATACGTTAATATAGCCAGCTAAGCTGGCTTTTTTAGACATTAGGAACCGTTAAGCTATGCCGATAGCAGGTATGTTTTTAAAAGCAAATGAAGTGCGTGTTGTGACATTGTCAGGTTCACGTTCAAGTCATCAGTTAGTGTCACCTAAAGTAAATAAATTGGCCTTGATAAAGAATCCAAGTCAGAGTGAAGTCATCCAGTTTGCAGAAACTATTCGTGCCTATTGTGTAGAGCATAAGATTGAACAGATTGTCTTGAATCGTAGAGCGACATCAGGGCAAGGCGCTGGTGGTGCAGGAACCTTCTTAATGGAGGGGGTTATTTTAGCCATGGCGCCGACAAAAGTAGACTTTGTACATCCGGCAACAGTCAGGGCAACAGATAAAAAAACTGCTGAGTTTAAAGGTTTAAAGCCTAAAACGGTCGATCTTGGTAAAGCTTACGACTTAGCATTTGAATTACTTACTTAATTTTTTGAGTTTATTGCATTTTAAACTCAGTGAAACTTGAAATTTACTGAGTTTGAGCTCATTTTTCTTTAAGGATTAATGGGTTTGATATTCCATCTAAGCCTTAAGTAAGGTATAAGAGCGCTATGAAAATTCCAAAACGTATCCAGCCTCTCGTCGATGAAGGCTTAGTAGATGAAGTCCTTCGTCCATTGATGAGTGGCAAAGAAGCCGATGTCTTCGTTGTCCGCAGTGGTGGCGATGTGCGTTGTGCAAAAATTTATAAAGAAGCTGAGAAGCGCAGCTTTAAGCAAGCGGTTCAATATCGCGAGGGGCGCAAGAGCCGTAACAGCCGCCGCTCTAGAGCGATGGAAAAAGGCTCTAAATTTGGCCGTAGTGAGCAAGAGTCTGCTTGGCAAAATGCTGAAGTGGATGCTCTGTATCGTTTGGCGAATGCCGGAGTGCGTGTTCCACAACCTTATGGATGCTTCGACGGTGTGCTCTTAATGGAGCTTATCACCGATGATGATGGTTTTGTCGCACCACGCCTTAATGACGTTACTTTAACGTCTGAGCAAGCGCTTGAGCAGCATGAGACCGTGATGAAAGACGTACAGCGTATGTTATGTGCTGGGTTAATTCATGGTGATCTTTCTGAGTTTAATGTTTTATTGGACAGCTCTGGCCCAGTCATTATTGATCTGCCTCAAGCTGTTGATGCAGCAGCCAATAACAACGCAAAACGTATGTTAGAGCGTGATGTGAATAACATGACTCAATACTATGGTCAGTTTGCGCCTGAGTTGCTAGAGACTAAATACGCTAAAGAGATGTGGGCTTTGTTTGAGTCAGGAAAACTAAAACCTGAAACTGAGCTAACGGGTGTGTTTGTCGAGAGTACTAAAGCGGCCGATGTTGACTCTGTGCTTGCTGAAATTGAAGCGGCCTTCGATGAAGAGCAAGAGCGTAAAGAGCGTATTAGAGAAGCGTCTGAAGAAAATTAATTGAGTTCTCCCTAGGGCTATCGTTAGCCTTCGGGAGAGACTTTATGCTATCCCTTTTGTTTTTCAACTCCCAGTTCAGCTAAGTTTGCGGCAATATCTTCGGCCGCAGTTTCTGCATTAATATCCTCATCTATTTTCAAAATCTTGCCATCTTTATCGATGTAAAACGTCACTCTACTTGCCACGCGAACAAAGTTAAGTACGTCATAGGCTTTAGCCGTTTCTTTTGTCGGATCGCTTAACATGGGGAAGTCAGCTTTTTGCTTCTTGGCAAAATCTTGGTTGTCTTCTAAGTCATCGACACTGGCCATCATATACACCGCATTATACTCACGAATTAAATGACCTTTTTGAACCAGAGAGCGACACTCTAACGTGCAACCATGGGTGTTTGCCATCGGGTACCAGGCGAGCACTAATGCTTTTTCACCAGCATAGTCACTGAGTTGATAGAAATCACCATCGGTTGATTGAAGTTTAAAGTTTGGCGCGGTATCGCCGACTTTAAGATCGGTGGCCATTAAGGTTAAAGGACTGATGGATATCATGACTAATAGTGTTTTTAGAAAAGCTTTCATGTGAGCTATACCTGTGAATTCTAATGTTATCTCACTAGATTAGCATATTTGCTTATTTATATCGCAGTTAGGAGAGGTTAGCGCTAAGGGTTAATTGTATTTTGCTATCACCTTCAACGAGTGTGGTGAGTTGCTCACCAGATTCAATCGTCATGATCTGTTGTGCTGTGTGAGTTGAGTTAGTCTGGTTTATGATGACTAAGCTATGAACTTGAATGAGGTTAGCAGAGAGAAGGGTTGGCGTAAGTGTTATTGCGACCTTATCATTTTTGATAAGCAGCTCATTATCTATCAAGACTTGATCGCTTGTGTCGATTAAACAGCTGCCCTCGAACAGAAGTTGAAGAGTGAGAGCCAAGTTTGGCTTGTTTTCTAACTCAAACTTCTCTGCTTGCTTCTTGAATTGTGCATTGAGATAAAACCCGCCAATCGGACTGCTCATCTTGCGATTCCATATGCTTTATGTGCCATTCAAAAGCTGAACTGGCAATAACTTATTTCCCATTATTCACACCAACTCTACTATGCATTTTTGTCATTTTCTAGCTCAATGAGCATATTCGCATAATTAATCCAGTCTACAACCAAGGACTTAATCAACATCTGAGTGCCAGGATCTACATTTGGATGTATCTCTTTAGTCTTTAATGTTTCGACAATGTACCTAACTTCTAATGGGGCAATGTTGACCCTGAAGTTATCTCTTGGACTCGGATTATTATCGACTTGAGGGTTAATGGGGCCGGACATCTGATTTTGAACAACCAGTGCCAATGCAGGGTTCACATCTCGTAGCATGGCGACCGTCATACGAAGTGCGCCGCGATTGAAGGTATCCGCTCTTGGTATAAATTTGCCCTTATTTGGCATCGTTAATAATGCTCCTTAAGATAAGGCCTGAGTGCTTAGGCCCTTTG
>SAMEA5043660__coassemble_524_pt1 | contig 15657 bp, 6 predicted proteins | sample SAMEA5043660__metabat2_high_PE_003 | metagenome-assembled genome bin SAMEA5043660 (sample SAMEA5043660) | Gadus morhua | reverse complement strand
GCGAAGCTTGCGCCGTTTAAAAAGTGGTGCTTAAAACCTGACTACAGGTAAGCGCTAGAACATATTCTGAAAATCCAAATTTCATAACGTATATAGGGAAGGACAGCAAAATGTCTGAACATATGCTACAAGACGTCGATCCACTAGAAACTAACGAGTGGTTGTCTGCTCTAGAATCAGTTGTACGCGAAGAAGGTGTTGAGCGTGCTCAATATTTACTAGAGCAAGTACTTGATAAGGCCCGTCTAGACGGTGTCGATATGGCGACTGGTATCACCACGAACTACATCAACACAATTCCTACGAGCCAAGAGCCTGCATATCCTGGCAATACGACGCTTGAGCGCCGTATTCGTTCTATTATTCGTTGGAACGCGATCATGATCGTGCTGCGCGCGTCTAAAAAAGATTTAGACCTCGGCGGTCACATGGCTTCTTTCCAATCAGCAGCTTCATTTTATGAAGTATGTTTTAACCATTTCTTCCGTGCTCCAAACGAAGTTGATGGTGGTGATTTAGTCTATTATCAAGGACATATCTCTCCAGGTATCTACTCTCGAGCATTTGTTGAAGGTCGTCTTTCTGAAGAGCAGTTAGATAATTTCCGTCAAGAAGTTGATGGTAAAGGTCTTCCTTCATATCCTCATCCAAAGCTAATGCCTGAATTCTGGCAGTTCCCAACCGTATCTATGGGTCTGGGTCCAATGTCTGCTATTTATCAGGCTAGATTCCTTAAGTATCTAGACGGTCGTGGCTTAAAGAATACATCTGCACAGCGCGTGTATGCTTTCCTTGGTGACGGTGAGATGGATGAGCCAGAATCACGTGGTGCTATCTCTTTCGCTTCTCGTGAAAAGTTAGATAACCTATGTTTCCTTATTAACTGTAACCTGCAGCGCCTTGATGGTCCTGTAATGGGTAACGGTAGCATCATCCAAGAGCTTGAAGGCTTATTTAGAGGTGCTGGTTGGAATGTGGTTAAAGTGATCTGGGGTAACAACTGGGATTCACTTATCGCAAAAGACACCACAGGTAAGTTACTACAGTTGATGAATGAAACTGTAGATGGTGATTACCAGACATTTAAGTCAAAAGATGGTGCTTATGTACGTGAGCACTTCTTTGGTAAGTACCCTGAAACTGCTGCCCTCGTATCTGACATGACTGATGTTGAGATTTTCGCGCTTAAGCGTGGTGGTCATGACTCATCTAAGTTGTATGCAGCATTTAAAAATGCACAAGATACTAAAGGTAAGCCAACGGTTATTCTTGCTAAAACTGTTAAAGGTTATGGCATGGGCGAAGCAGCTGAAGGCAAGAACATTGCTCACGGCGTGAAGAAGATGGACATGACGCACGTACTTCAGTTACGTAACCGTTTAGGTCTTGATGACTTGCTTACCGATGAAAAAGTATCTGAACTACCTTACCTTAAGTTAGAGGAAGGTTCGGCTGAATACGAGTATCTACATTCTCGCCGTAATGCATTACATGGTTATACGCCACAGCGTCTGCCTAACTTTACTAAGCCTCTAGACTTACCTGCTGTTGAAGAGTTTGGTCCTTTGCTTGTTGAGCAAAAGCGTGAAATTTCTACAACAATGGCATTTGTTCGTACACTGAACATTTTGCTAAAGAATAAGGGTATTGGTAAGAACATCGTTCCTATCATTGCCGATGAAGCGCGTACTTTCGGTATGGAAGGTTTGTTCCGTCAAATCGGGATCTACAATCCACATGGTCAGGAATATACTCCTGAAGATCGTAGTGTTGTTTCTTACTACAAAGAAGCGACATCTGGTCAAGTATTGCAAGAAGGTATCAATGAGCTAGGTGCTATGTCTTCATGGGTTGCTGCGGCAACGTCATACAGCACTAACGATTTACCAATGATCCCATTCTACATCTACTATTCTATGTTCGGTTTCCAACGTGTTGGTGACATGGCGTGGATGGCAGGTGATCAGCAAGCTCGTGGTTTCCTATTAGGTGCTACAGCGGGTCGTACAACATTGAACGGTGAAGGTCTACAGCACGAAGATGGTCACAGCCATGTTCAGGCGAATACGATTCCTAACTGCATCTCTTATGATCCTACATTCGCTTACGAATTAGCTGTCATCATGCAAGACGGTATCCGTCGCATGTATGGCGATCAAGAGAACGTGTTTTACTACTTAACGCTAATGAATGAAAATTACGCGATGCCAGCGATGCCAGAAGGCAGTGAAGAGGGTATACGTAAAGGTATCTATAAGCTTGAGTCTCATAAAGGTAGTCACAAAGTTCAGTTAATGAGCTCTGGTACTATTATGAATGAAGTGCGTAAAGCAGCTCAAATTCTAAGTGAAGAATACGATGTCGCTTCAGATGTTTACTCTGTGACCTCTTTCAACGAGTTAACTCGTGAAGGTCAAGATGTTGAGCGTTTTAATATGCTGCATCCTGAAGCTGAGCAAAAACAAGCTTATATTACCCAAGTTATGGGTACTGAGCCTGCTATTGCTGCGACTGACTACATGAAGAACTATGCGGAACAAGTTCGCGCATTCATGCCTTCTGAGTCATTTAAAGTACTTGGTACTGATGGTTTCGGTCGTTCAGATAGTCGTGAGAATTTACGTCGTCACTTTGAAGTTAATGCTGGTTACGTTGTTGTAGCTGCATTGAATGAGCTCGCTAAACGTGGCGATATTGAAAAGTCAGTGGTTGCACAAGCCATTGCTAAATTCAACATCGACGCCGACAAGACAAATCCGCTATACGCGTAAGAGGCAATACAAAATGACAATCGAAATTAATGTACCAGATATCGGTGCGGATGAGGTTGAAGTGACAGAGATTCTTGTTAGCGTAGGCGACAAGGTCGAAGAAGAGCAGTCACTGATCTCTGTTGAAGGCGATAAAGCTTCGATGGAAGTCCCAGCATCGCAAGCGGGTATAGTGAAAGAGATTAGAGTTGCTGTCGGCGATAAAGTCTCTACAGATTCATTGATTATGATCTTTGAATCAGACGCAGTTCAGGCTGCACCCGTTGTTGAATCTGCTCCAGTTGCGGCAACAGCGGCATCTGCTGAGCTAAAAGAAGTGCATGTTCCTGATATTGGCGATGATGAAGTCGAAGTGACTGAGATCTTAGTTAATTTAGGTGACAGCATCACTGAAGAGCAATCACTACTAAGTGTTGAAGGCGATAAAGCTTCAATGGAAGTACCCGCTCCATTTGCAGGTGTTTTGAAAGAGATCAAAATAGTTGTAGGCGACAAGGTATCTACAGGAAGTTTGGTCATGGTGTTCGAAGTGGCGGGTTCTGCATCTGCAGCACCGACTGCATCAGTAGCAGCGCCTGTCGCGGCTCCAACAGCATCAGCTGCCCCATCAGTTCAAGATATCTTTGTTCCTGATATCGGTGGTGATGAAGTTGAAGTGACCGAGATAATGGTTAATGTCGGTGATATGGTTACTGAAGAGCAGTCACTCATCAGCGTTGAAGGTGATAAGGCTTCGATGGAAGTGCCTGCACCTTTCGCCGGTAAAGTGACAGCAATTAAGATTAGCCAAGGTGACAAGGTTTCTACAGGGTCTTTAATCATGACTTTTGAAGTCGCCGGTTCAGTTGCCCCACCTGTTGCAGCGCCAGTGGTTCAGGCTGCTCCAGTTACAGCACCTGTCGCAATGGCTGCTGCACCAGCAGCGAAAGAAGATTTCGTTGCTAACAAGGCTTATGCTCACGCATCACCTGTTATCCGTCGTCTTGCTCGTGAGTTGGGTGTCAATCTAGCAAATGTAAAAGGCACTGGTCGCAAAAACCGTATCGTTAAAGATGATGTATACAGCTACGTTAAAGCCGCTGTTAAGCAAGTCGAATCTGGTGCTGTTAGCGCTAGTAAAGGTGGCAATAGCGATTTAGATCTACTGCCATGGCCGAAAATTGATTTCAGCAAGTTTGGTGAGACTGAAATTAAGCCATTGTCGCGTATCCAGAAGATATCTGGTGCAAACCTTCATAGAAACTGGGTGAAAATCCCTCATGTGACTCAGTGGGATAATGCTGATATCACAGAGCTTGAAGCGTTCCGTAAAGCACAAAATGCAGCGGAAGCTAAGAAAGACTCAGGTATGAAGATAACGCCGCTTGTTTTCATCATGAAAGCGGTAGCTAAAGCACTTGAAGCTTTCCCAACATTTAACTCATCTCTTTCTGATGATGGCGCAAGCTTGATCATGAAGAAGTACGTCAATGTGGGTATCGCTGTTGATACACCGAATGGTCTTGTTGTTCCTGTCTTTAAAGATGTGAACAAGAAAGGCATCCATGAATTGTCAGATGAGCTTAAGGTTGTTTCTAAAAAGGCTCGTGGTGGTAAGTTAACTGCTGCTGATATGCAAGGTGGTTGTTTCACTATTTCAAGCTTAGGCGGCATTGGCGGTACAGCATTCACGCCAATCGTTAATGCACCTGAAGTTGGTATCTTAGGTGTGTCTAAGTCTGAAATGAAGCCAGTTTGGAACGGTAAAGAATTCGAGCCTCGCTTGATGCTGCCTTTATCACTGTCGTATGATCATCGTGTTGTTGATGGCGCGGAAGGTGCGCGTTTCATCACTTACTTGAATGACTGTTTATCAGATATTCGCACGTTGGTTTTATAATATTGAAGGCTGCTTAATATAAGTAGCCTTTTTCTATTTCGCATGTAAGTGAATGATTGTTATCTGTGTCAAACACAGGTTAAAATGCAGCCACCTACAGAACATTGATGTTCAATTAGCTGACTCTTAACCGTTTTACGATTGATCCGTCAGCGCTATGATTAGAAAATAGAGGAAGAGATGAGTAACGAAATCAAAACTCAGGTAGTAGTACTAGGTGCAGGCCCTGCAGGATATTCAGCAGCTTTCCGTGCGGCAGACTTAGGTTTGGATGCAATTATTATTGAGCGTTTTAGTACACTTGGTGGTGTATGTTTAAATGTGGGCTGTATCCCTTCAAAAGCACTATTACACGTAGCTAAAGTGATTGAAGATGCGAAAACAATCTCCTCCCATGGTGTTGTTTTTAGCGAGCCTAAAATAGATTTAGCCAAACTGCGTGAATATAAAACTTCCGTAGTTGGCCAACTTACTGGCGGATTGGGCGGAATGTCCAAGATGCGTAAAGTTGATGTGGTTAACGGTCTAGGTAAGTTTACTGGCCCAAATACCATTGAAGTGACGGGTGAAGACGGCGTTGTTAAAGTGGTTCGCTTTGAAAATGCAATCATTGCTGCGGGTTCACGCCCAATCAAGCTTCCATTCATTCCACATGAAGATCCACGTATTTGGGATTCAACCGATGCGCTAGAACTTAATGAAGTGCCTGGTAAGTTACTCGTTATGGGTGGCGGCATTATCGGTCTTGAGATGGGAACTGTTTATTCATCTTTAGGTAGTGAGATTGATGTGGTTGAGATGTTTGACCAGGTTATCCCTGCTGCAGATAAAGATATTGTTCGCGTCTACACCAAGAAGATTAAGAAGAAGTTTAATCTTATTCTAGAAACCAAAGTGACAGCTGTTGAAGCAAAAGAAGACGGTATCTACGTGACAATGGAAGGCAAGAAAGCGCCTGCTGAACCAGTTCGTTATGATGCTGTTCTTGTTGCAATTGGTCGTTCACCAAACGGTAAGCTACTTGAAGCTGAGAAAGCTGGTGTTAATGTTGATGAGCGTGGCTTTATCAATGTTGATAAGCAGATGCGCACTAACGTACCGCACATCTATGCTATTGGTGATATCGTTGGTCAACCAATGCTTGCACATAAAGGTGTGCATGAAGGTCATGTTGCTGCAGAAGTTATTTCTGGTCTTAAGCACTTCTTCGATCCTAAAGTTATTCCATCAATTGCATATACAGATCCAGAAGTTGCATGGGTTGGCCTTACTGAGAAAGAAGCTAAAGAGCAAGGTATTGCTTATGAAACTGCGACTTTCCCATGGGCTGCTAGTGGCCGTGCAATCGCATCAGATTGTGCCGATGGTATGACTAAGCTAATCTTTGATAAAGAGACTCATCGTGTCATTGGTGGTGCTATCGTTGGTGTTAACGGTGGTGAGCTACTCGGTGAGATTGGCCTTGCTATTGAAATGGATTGTGACGCTGAAGATTTAGCGTTAACTATCCACGCTCATCCGACTCTTCATGAGTCTGTAGGCCTTGCTGCTGAGGTTTACGAAGGTTCAATTACTGATTTGCCAAACCCAAAGGCAAAGAAAAAGAAGTAATTTGAATTTTACCTAACGTAAAAGGCGCTCATAGAGCGCCTTTTTTGTGGGCTAAAAAAATGACGGGGATAAAAGGCACCTTATTACGACACATCGGACTTCTGCATAAATGAAGCTTAATTGAGCCTAATGTAGACTCAGCAGGTGAATTCAACGTGTTGAACTGTTACATTCAGTATAAGTTTATGAGTTAGTTGCCTAATGATAAATAGAATCAGTCATTTTATTCTGCTAGTCACTGTATTGTTAATTACTTGCCTTGTACCAGTTAGGGCGAGTGATATTGTGCAGCGTGTTTTTGCAGAAAGAGATGGTTTGGTTAATGGCTCTGTGAGCGATATTAGTTTCGATGATTACGGCTTTACGTGGTTAGCGACGCAAGAGGGTCTTTATCGCGTCAGTAATACCAAAGTGAGGAGAATCGATAAAAACGGATTTAAAACTCGATTGTCCGATGAGTATATTCAGTTTGTTAGACCCTTAAGTAAAAGGCACCTGCTTGTCAGTAATTACACTGATACCTATCTGTACGATATTATTCAAGATACCTTTACTCGGTTTGGCAGCGCTAAACTGTTCCCTTATTATAATAATGTCGGACTCCGCTCAATAATAAAAAAAAATAATGGTGATTATTATTTTTTGAGTAAGCAAGGTGAACTGCTTACTTTCTCCTATGTAAATATGACTCTAACAACTGTCAATACGCTTCCCTATAACCTCGACTATCCTTGGTCATTTTTAACAGAGTTGGATGATCGCCACCTGTTAATTGGCTCTTCAAATAAACTGGAATTGAGTGATCAGTCCGGAGTATTTCAACGAAGCTTAGATTGGCAAGATGACATGGGAGCAATAAAAGGGATGATGGAGGACTCATCTGGTCGCCTTTGGGTTAGCTCCAGTGACGGCTTGTATGAGTTTAAAAAGGTTGATTTAACGTTTGAGAAAGTGACGTTTATTCCTTTCCCCATCAGTAAAACAACGGAAGATAGCCAAGGCAACTTATGGCTAGCCAGTCGAGAAGGTCTGATAAAGTGGCACCCTGATACTGACATGATTGAGATGTATAAAGGGGATGTCAAACGTACTGCGGATATTGATTATATTTATGACATTGAAATCGATCACAATGATGTCATTTGGGTGGGAGGCTCCGGTGATGCCCTTGCGGTAGTGGCTGAAGCGCCTGATTTTATGCTTGAGCGTTTCACTAAAACCACGCCTTATTTAATCTCAAATGAGATGATATGGTCTATTTGGGCTGATAAGAACAAGGTGTGGCTAGGAAGTGACAAAGGGTTAATAACAGTAGATAGACATTCTAAAAACAGTACAACCATTTTGCCTGAAGAGCTCGCCTTAAATGGCAGCATTTATAAAATTGATGAACTTGATAGTGACCACCTCTTATTGTCGACCACAAACGGCCTGTTTGTGGTGAATAAGCTCACATTAGAATCAGGGCGTTTCTCTCAGTGGACTCTCGGGCAATATTCTTTAGAAAATAAGATAATATTTTCGAGTTACTCGGATCCATTACTTGAAAATCGTTGGTGGTTTGCAACGGGAAATGGACTGTTTTTTTGGCAACAAGGCGCGCTCAACCCACAAGCATTTTTGATAAAGGGTGGGGATAATGTTCGGAGTAAACCAGACTTACGCGTCACTTATCGTAGTCTCGATGGTAAATTATGGATCGCTGGTGCAAGAACGTTTGGTTATATTGATGATGAGGGGCTGTTTCATTCGTCTCTGAATATTTTTGATGCTGAAGCAAAGTTACCCACGATTAGTTACATTAAAGAAATCTCTCCAGGGGTACTTTGGTTAGGTAGCTCGGCGGGATTGATTGAGTATGAATTTGACTCGGGTGTCACGCGCTCGTTAACCAATGAGTGGAAGGTAGATTGTTCTTCAATCTTCTTTATTCATGAAATTAACCAGTATCGGGTATTAGGTTGCCTCAATTCTATTCTTCGCCAAGACATTGAATCTGGCGAGGTGCTTGTCATTGAGAATGAAGATGGGTTGATTAGTAAAGAGCTTAACGATGGTGCTTCATTCTATGATCCTGATTCAGGATTCTATGTCGGGACGCCTGATGGGGCAATGTTGCTCGACGTTACCAAGTTAGAGAATAGAATTCAACAAGATGGTGTTTTACTGGAGTCAGTGTCAATTTTTTATGACGAACACACTGAAATCAATTTAGTGCCAGAACCCAATAGCATCATCAAACCGGGTGCTAGAATGATCAACTTTCAGTTTACCAGTCTAGATTATCTAGTCGATACCCCCCTCACTTTACAATATCGTATACGGCGTAAAGGCGAGTCAAAAGACGTCAATTATCTATTGTTGATGGATCAATCTCTTGTTAGCTTTTCGGGGCTTCATGCCGGTGATTACGTACTCGATATATTGAGTTCACAAAATGGAATATGGTCGAGTGAGCCAAGCTCCTTTGCCTTTGAAGTAAAAGAATTTTGGTGGCAAAAAACCTGGTTCAAAAGCTTCTTGGTGATCGCTTTATTCTTATTCGGCAGCATCATTTTAATCGGTCGTCAACGTCAGTTATCAGCGTTTAAACGTGTAAACGAAGCGCTTGTTGAAAGTGAAGATAGACTTCGTCAGTCTTTGAAAGGCAGTGGCTCAGAGTTATGGGAATGGCGTCACGAAACTCAAATGTTTAATTTAGAGAATCAAAGTGCAGCGCTAGCAGGTGGCAATGCAAATTTACTGTTAACACTTGAGGATTTTCCGGTTCATCGTGATGAGAGGCAAAGTGTATTAGCGTGTTGGAATAGTATGATCAATGGTATTAGCGATAGGTTTGAAGTGGAGTATCGCTATCGCCGTGAGGACAAATCCTGGGGGTGGACACGGGTTCGTGGTCGTCCTGTTGATTTTGATCCTGAAACGGGAAATATTACCCGAGTTGCTGGGATATATTCGGACATTACTGCTCAGCGTCAGTTAGAAGATGATATGAGGCTTTTAGCCCAAGCATTTGAGAATACATCAGAAGGGGTGTTGATCTTAGATACCAATGAGCGGATTAAAGTCTCTAATAAAGCGGCACAAACCATTCTTGGGTTAGGTGTTGAACAGTTAAATCTCAGTCCATTCTCGGCGCTTATCGTGGCAAAAGAGGGCCGTTTAGATAATATTGTGAAACTACTCGACGAGAGTGGTTCTTGGACGGGAGAGAGGGAGTTTATCTGTTCGGATGGTATCAGTTGCCCAGTGTGGCTAAATGTATCAACCATGCTGGGGAAAACGGGTAGCATCATTCACTATGTCGCGGTATTTTCTGATATCACCGAGAGAAAACGCTCAGAAGCTGAATTACGCCGCTTGGCCAATTATGATGTACTCACTGGTTTGCCTAACCGTTCACTTTTTTCTACCCGCCTAGCTCAATCAATATACCGTGCTAATCACACAGGGGAGAAGCTCGCTCTGGTTTTCCTCGACTTAGACAGATTCAAACACGTTAATGATTCCTATGGTCATAGTATGGGAGATGCATTACTCGTCGAAGCAGCCAATAGATTACAATCTTGCATTCCAGAGCAGCATAGTATGTGCAGGTTTGGTGGTGATGAGTTCTTGATTCTACTCAGAAATGCCAACGATGTAGATATGATTAATCATATATGCACTGAGTTGCTAAATCAGATAGAGATGCCGTTTGAACTTTACGGTCGAGAGTTTTTTATTTCGACCAGCATTGGCGTTAGCTTGTGGCCGGATGATGCAACTGAACCAGAGGTATTAATTAAAAATGCCGATCAAGCCATGTACCACGCCAAAGAAGAGGGCAAGGGGAACTTCCAGTATTATTCTTCGGAGCGGAACTTAGAGGCCTTGTATCATCTGCACCTAGAAGCAGAGCTGCGCCGTGCAATTGAACGTGATGAATTTGAGCTACATTACCAACCACAAGTCGATATTTTAAAAAATGACAGCTTAGTGGGTATGGAAGCATTGTTACGATGGCGTCATCACAGTGAAGGTTTGATCCGCACTGATACATTTATCAAGGTGGCAGAGTCTTGTGGACTAATCATCGATATCGATCGTTGGGTCTTGCGTCAAGCTTGTATTCAAGGAGCGCTGTGGTCTCGCATATATGGTGAGACGTTTAAATTGTCGGTGAATATTTCTGCGGTTCATTTCCGCCAACCTGATTTTGTTGAAGGGATAAAGGCCATTCTTAAAGAAACTGGAATTCCAACTTCAGTGTTAGGGTTCGAGATCACTGAAGGTGTGTTGATGAAAGAGCTAAACACGGCCAAGTCACACCTTAAAGAGCTGAGACATTTAGGGATAAAAGTCGCGATTGATGATTTTGGTACAGGTTACTCGTCGCTAGCTTATTTACGACATTTTGATGTGGATACGCTGAAAATTGATCGTTCTTTTCTTATCGACATCGCAACAAACGAATCAGATCAAGCGATAGCGAGCAGTATCATAGAACTTGCTAGGAACTTAAAGCTCAATGTGATTGCCGAAGGCGTAGAAACTAAAGCGCAATTAGAGCAGGTTTTCAGTCGAGGCTGCTACGTTATCCAAGGATATTATTTCTCTAAGCCGTTAATCGAAAGTGATATGAATGCTTATATGGAACGTAATAAATTAGATTCTTGAACTAAACTTGATGTTTTAAAGTCTTATCCTCTTGTGTTTTAACTATGTTGTGTTTTTTTTGATACTATACATAATTCTTGTATAGGAAAATAATAAGAAATAACATCCAATGATACGTTCAACTGCACTATTTTTATTACTCTCTTTTACCGTTTTCTCTACCCATGCTGAAGTCAGACCTAAAATAGGTCTCGTACTGAGTGGTGGGGGAGCAAAAGGTGCCGCTCATCTCGGTGTCCTCAAAGTATTGGAAGAAAATAGAGTGCCCGTCGATTACATTGCGGGTACAAGCATCGGTGCCTACGTCGCAGGCATGTACGCCCTTGGTTATAGTGCTTCAGAGATTGAAGAGATCATGATGAATGAATCATGGTCTGATGGTTATTCAGATACCATTCCTAGAGAATCACTTGGTTATCGTGATAAGCAACAAAGAGACCGTTTTAATATTCCTGTCAACATGGGCTACAGTGATGAAACCGTTAAATTACCTAATGGTTTGCTTCGTGGGCAAACCATGTCTCAACTTCTGCAACGATCCACAGGCTTAGTGCATCAATTTGGCAATTTTGATGAGTTGGCTATACCTTATCGAGCGGTCGCAACCGATCTAGAAACCAGCAAAGCAGTTATTCTCTCCCAAGGGAGTATCATCAAGGCGATGCAAGCATCTGCAACGGTACCAGGTGCATTACAGCCCATTAAGCACGATGGAAAGCTGTTAGTGGATGGTGGTATTGCTAATAATATGCCTGTAGATGTGGCTAAGGCACTGGGTGCTGATATCGTCATTGCCGTCGACATTGGGTCGTCCTTGGTGAAGAAGGAAGGATTAGATAGTACCGTTGCTGTGCTTAATCAGTTATCAACGATGTTGACGAATGCGAGTACAGAACGGCAAAAGTTATTGCTCAGTGAGGATGATATTCTCATTCGCCCTGATGTCGGGGACATGAGCACGACTGATTTTGAGATTATGCCGCAAGCGTATGCTTTAGGAGAGAAAGCAGCACTTGAACATGTATTAAGCCTTAAAGGGCTGAGTGTGGGAGAGGCTGAATATGCGCTATATAAAAATAATAAACGCAGGTTGAGCCAGCGTTGGAAGGATAGTGTGCAGCGTCCGCTTGTTGAAATCGTGTTTAATAATGATTCTAAAGTGAGTGAGTCATTGCTGAGGGAAACCTTCGATCTTCATGAGGGGGAAGTTGTAACTCAAGAGGCGTTAGAGCAAGCCATTGCTAATGTTTACTCTCTGGATAAGTTCGAGCGAGTTAATGCAGAGTTTGTTGATACAGATAAAGGGCGAATACTGACGTTAAATACTAGAGCTAAGTCATGGGGCCCTAATTATTTCGGTTTAGGTTTTAGCTGGGAGGATGACCTTACTGAAGACTCAAGCATGTCATTGGATTTCTCTTATACGATGACGGACTTAACCGATACCGGCGGTGAGTGGCGTAATGAGCTGAGAATAGGCTTTGAAAAGTTAATTTCAAGCGAGTTTTATTTACCGTTGGATTATGACCAAGGTTTTTACGCCAGAACCGAGCTGGCTTACGAGCTTAAAAGTTTTGAACTATATGAAAGTAATGCCAAGTTTATCGAGTTTTCTCAAACCGTGTACCGAGGGGATATAGGGATAGGGTATAACTTTACCTTGGAAGGCCTAATTGAACTGGGATTCACAAATGAGCTAGGTGAGTTTAAGTTTTTGAAGGATACAAATCATTATGACTCTTATGGTGGTTACTTAAAGCTAGGTTTCGATAGCCTTAATAGTATGAATTTTCCGACATCGGGTAATCGTTTCACTTTAAATATGTTTTATAGAAGAGACGATAGCGACCAATCTGATGGATTGATGCCACAGACTAATTCGAAGTACTCTTTTCAAATAGAAGCTGATTGGCGGGGGGCGCTAAGTCTAGGAAATCATGCTTTAGTCGGCATTGCTTCTTTATCTACGATTGATACAGAAGATCTCTTCAATCCTCATTTGGCTGAACTGGGTGGCTTCTTGAATCTGTCGGGTTACCATAAAAATTCTCTGGTGGGTGCTCATAAAATTTTTGGAGCCTTCGTATATCAATATGATCTCGGCCGCGATGTGCTGGGGATGACTGATTATCCACTGTATCTTGGTGGGAGTTTAGAGGCGGGTAACGTATGGCAGAACAAAGACAATATAGACTTAAATGATCTTATCTACTCAGGGAGTGTTTTCTTTGGCACTGATACCACAATGGGGCCAGCGGCATTAGGTTTTGGTTGGGCCGATGATGGTGAAATGACATTATTTTTATTCTTAGGTAAAAGTTGGTAAGTCATAGACAGTTACAAAAACTGGCTATAGTGCTTGTAGGCTCAATGATAAAGTGAACCCAGACTAAATAAGCTCCAGGCTAGTAGAGAGCTCATTAGCTAAATCATAATAATAACGGGGATGATAATGAAAAGATTAAGTAAGCTGGCAATTAGTATTGCCTTAAGTCTAGGGCTGACAGCATGCAGTAACAATGAAGCTAGTGTGCCTGCAATCCAGATTGAAACTAAGATTTCAGGTGTTGAGAAAGCGAACTTCGATACTTCAGTACGCCATCAAGATGACTTCTACTACAGTGTCAATGGTCACTGGCTAGCCAATACTCCCATCCCTGATGATAAATCTAACTATGGCGCCTTTTCAGTTCTTTATGAGCGTAGTCAGAATGCACTGAAAAAAATCATCGATGACGCGGCAGCAAAACCAAATAAAGTGAACGGTTCAAGTGAGCAAAAGGTCGGTGATTTCTATGCTAGCTATATGAATACAGATATTGTTGAACAGTTAGGTGTGTCGCCATTGAGTGAACAGCTCTCTGATATTTCACTAGCAAAAGATCATGATGACATTGCAAGTTTGATGGGGAGTTTACTATTAAGTGGTGTGCAGATCCCATTTGGCTTCTATGTCAATAACGATGCTAAGAACTCGACTGAATACGCTGTTTATCTATACCAATCAGGTCTTACCCTGCCAGATCGTGACTATTACCTGAAAGATGATGAAAAATTCGTTGCTAATCGAGCAGCACTCGATGCATACGTGACTGACATTATGACTCAGGCTGGCAGCAAAGATGCTAAGCGTGTAGCGGCGAGCGTTGCCCTTATTGAACACTTCATTGCCCAGAGCCAATGGAGCCGCGTTGAATCTCGCGATGCGAATAAGAGTTATAACAAGATGAACAGGGCTGAACTGCAGGCAAACACACCTGAGTTTGATTTTGTGCAATTTGCCGCAAGTGCTGATATCAGCGAAGTTAAAGAGGTGGTTGTTCGTCAAAAGTCCTATTTTGAAAAATTCGGCGCTCACTTCGATGACTTTACTGTTGAGGAGTGGCAGGACTATTTATCATTTCATTTAGTTGACAGTTACGCAGAACTTCTAAGTCAGAATTTTGTGGATCTGCATTTTGATTTCCACAGTAAAACCCTGATGGGAATTGAAGCTCAGAAGCCACGATGGAAAAGAGCCGTTGATTCAGCAGATCAAGTGATCGGTGAGCTGGTGGGTAAAGAGTATGTGAAGGAGCACTTTCAGCCTGAAGCGAAAGAGAAGATGGAGTTACTTATCCAAGATCTGATTAAAGGTTTTGAGGTGAGCATCAATGAACTTGAGTGGATGACTCCTGAAACTAAGGTGGCTGCGCAAGAAAAGCTATCTAAGTTTACCTATAAAATTGGCTATCCGGATAAATGGAGAGACTACACAGAGCTAACCATTAAACCTGATGAGCTGGTGGGTAACTATCAACGCTATGCCAAATTCGAATACAAGACGATGTTGGATAAGCTGGGTAAGCCTATCGATCGGACCGAATGGCATATGACACCACAAACGGTGAATGCATATTACAACCCAGTCATGAACGAAATTGTATTTCCAGCCGCCATCCTTCAACCACCATTTTTCAATATGGATGCTGATGATGCGGTTAACTTTGGTGGGATTGGCGCGGTGATTGGTCACGAGATTAGTCATGGCTTCGATGACCAAGGTGCAAAATATGATGGAGATGGTAACTTACGTGACTGGTGGACGGATGCCGATCGTGAAGAGTTCCAAAAACGTGGTGCTCAGCTATCTGCCCAATACTCAAAATATGAAGCATTACCTGGTAAACATGTAAATGGCGATCTGACCTTAGGGGAGAATATCGGTGATCTTGGTGGACTTACCGTTGCAGCTCGTTCATACCATCTGAGTCTTAATGGTAAACCAGCACCAGTGATCGATGGATTAACGGGTGAGCAGAGGTTATTCGTTGGCTGGTCACAAGTGTGGCGTCGTAACTACCGTGATGAAGAGCTAGGACGTCGTTTAATGACGGATTCACATTCACCAAGTCATTTTCGTGCAATGGGAACACCAAGAAACATTCCAGCGTTCTACCAAGCTTTCGATCTGAAAGAGGGAGACAAGATGTTCCTCGCTCCGGAAGATAGAGTGAAGATCTGGTAAGTTACACTTCTTACTCTATTTCTATCTAAGCCAGTTGAAGCGTCAACTGGCTTTTTTATACCTATGAATTACGGCTAAAATAGGCGGATTCATAAGAAGTTGTGGATAAGTTCGGGGGTAACTAGTGCGTATGATGTGGTTAATTAAATCATTTCAAAAAATAGCGATTTTTAGCTAAAAAGCGCTTGTGCTCTGGGCTGATATCCCTATAATGCGCATCCACTGACACG
>SAMEA5043660__coassemble_521_pt1 | contig 16356 bp, 13 predicted proteins | sample SAMEA5043660__metabat2_high_PE_003 | metagenome-assembled genome bin SAMEA5043660 (sample SAMEA5043660) | Gadus morhua | reverse complement strand
AAACCTAAAGCGATCGCGCCAGCAACATCTAAATCAGCAGCAACTAAACCTGCAGCAGCTCCGTCTCTCGAAGCTCAACCTTTACAAATCAAGCCTGTCGTGATTAAGAGTGAGAAGAGTAAATCTATGGCAACGAAAGCCATAGCAACGCCTGAATTAAAAGAACCAAGCAGTGATACTGTCACTCTTGGGAAACCAATATAAACTAATGAATCTAACTCCCCAGTTTACCAAATTGGGGAGCGTGTTCTACAGGCCATATTCTATCCTCTCCTATCGTGTTCAATATCGTCATGACTCTCTCTTCATTTAATGGTTTAGCATAAAGGTAGCCTTGGGCTAATTCGCAGCCTAATCTCGCCAAGTAATCTCCTTGCTCCTGCGCTTCAATCCCTTCAGCCACTACGGTACGGCCTAAATTATGCGCGAGATCGATAACCGTGCTGACAATATGAGAATCTGTACTTTCATTGAGCACTTCAGAGGTAAAACACCTATCGATTTTCAGCACATCAAAAGGCAGTTGTTTAAGGTAGCTTAAGGATGAATAACCAGTGCCAAAATCATCAATAGCGATTCGAACACCTAACTGCTTGAGTGATGTCATCGACGCCATCGCCAACTCCACATGTTCTATTACGCTCTCTTCTGTCACCTCCAATAACAAACTCTCAGGAGGAAGATCGTATTTAGATAGAATGTGCTGAACCAGTGGAATAAGACCTGGATCCATATAGTGCTTGGCTGACAGGTTTACCGCTAAATAAAGATCATCCCAACCCTGCTTTCTTAAGCGAGATAGTATTGCCCCGCCCTCTTCTAATACGTAATTGCCGACTTGAATAATAGCCTCACTATTTTCAATATCCGGAATAAAATCCCCCGGCATGATCAAGCCTCGTTCAGGATGGAACCAGCGTATAAGCGCCTCAAACCCTTTCAATTTTGCGTCAGGCAGAGCCACTATTGGCTGAAGAAATAGCGATAACTGTCTCTGCTCGATTGCTGCGCCAATATCTTGCTCAATCATCAATTTATTATTGGCTTTTTGCAGCATGTCTTCGGTAAATACTCGGTAGTTACTACGACCAGCACCCTTAGCTTGATACATCGCGAGATCCGCATACTTAATGAGTTCATCGGCCCTCAAATTCATGCTCTTACAGTAAGCAACCCCGATACTGGTTGTGACGATCAATTTATGATTTCCAAGTGCTACAGGTTGCTGCAAGGAGGAGAAAATCTTATGGATCACCTTACGAACATCTTGATCAGAGCGTATTCCTCGCAGCAAGATAAGAAATTCATCTCCACCTTGTCTAAATACGGTATCCATAGCCCTAACACTATTGTTTAATCTGGTGGCTACGATTTTGAGTAAATCGTCTCCTAGAGTGTGACCAAGGGTGTCATTGATTCGTTTAAATTCATCGAGGTCTAGGTACATCAAAGCAACTTGAACATGGGTACTTCCCACACAGGCTATCGCCTTGTTCAACTCGTGCATTAACATCGCTTTATTCGGCAGACCAGTCAGCGCATCTAACATGGCTAATCGTTCCAACTCTGCGGTATATTCATCGACCTCTAATTCAAGGCACTGCAGTCTATCGGCAAGCTGATGAGTCGCATGATGGATCAGGTCGACTTCATCAACAATCAATGAAGCCGTTTTAGGTGACCGCAGTTTTAACGTCTCAAAATCATGCTCGGCAAGTAAAGGTAACAAGTTTGCGTGTCGACTTAGACTAACCACAGGTGCCCAAGCCACTAAAATAACTAATCCTCCAGATAACAATAGCGTGATTAACAAAGTGCCGAGCATGCTCTCTTGAAACTCATTCAAGAGTAACTGCCAGTTATTAATATTATTAATCACGAGTATGACGGGAGAGTTAACCTCGTCAGATAAAGGGAAAATCCAGATTGCTGAATACTCATTATTGACCTCATACCCTCCGCCGTTATTGGCAATATGGTCCCATGAGAAATTATCAGCAGCCTGTTCCAGCAAAGGTAAACTGGTGCGCTTATTACTTAGCCCGTATAACTCCCTCCCCCAATAATATTGACCTACAGAGTCTTCGACCTTTGGCCCTAAAACCGCAAGTTCAAAGGTTTGATTAACTCGGAAAATTGATAATATATCGGTTAGTCCCAACTCAAGGAAAAGCAGAAAAGGCTGGCCATTAATTAAATTGGGCACCAAAACTTGAATCACACACTCTTGGTGACACACGATTTGCCAACGCGGTTCTCCATTGACTCGATCAGTTTCAAACCACTGAAGGTCATCCACATTAATTGATTTCCCAGCATGAGCTAACACCTCCCAAGATGGCGTCATCAGAGTCATTGAACCCAACTTCCAATAGAGCTGAATATCTGGCCAGCGTTTATCCAACATCAATTGGTATTGGCTCATATCTGGTGTCACATTCTTCTGCTCATTAATCAATAGCGCTATTTGCTCAGCAGCGACGAGGGAGTTATCGACGGTTAATGAAATTGCACTGTCCAAATGTTGAGACAATTGATTACGTTGAGACTCAAGCAGGTAATCTTGTTGATTAATGAGTTGCTTAAAAGTAAACCCACCCAAAACTCCACCTAAGATAGTTAGCATCACAAGCATCACTATCAAAAGTTTCCACTTTAAACTGATAAAGATGCTTTTTTTATCGGAGACCATCATTGGCTTACCACTGGAACCGATATGAGACTTGCAAGGCAAACATCGACCATTCCTTTGCTTGCACCGATGGAGTCGGCGACACAAGAGGAGTGACCCACGATGCGCCTTCAACTTGGTGATACTCGACCGCCAATAGCCAATCATGGCTAGGGAACCAGCGCGCCCCAAATGTCCAATCATCAGAATAGGCAAAATAAGCGGGAGAACCGAATCTCATCTCATATGCTTGCCCATCTTTATCATCTGTATTGTCGATGTGCTTATCAAATCGAATAAACAGCTCCACTTCATAAGGAAGGTAAGTTCGTAAATCTAAGTAATAACCTAAGCTTGGCTCCTTAAACTCTCCAAATTCAACGGGAAACATCAGACCGTTAATCATTTTATCGCCAGTTAAATACTCACCTGTCAATTCGAAATTCTTATACCTGAATTGGCCTGAAAAGACCCAATTAACTAATTGAATATCCCCAGGTGAATAGCCTCCAATTGCTGAAGGGCTATAGCTTACCTCCGCGTCATAATAAGTCAGCCCCAACCTAATGTTGTTATTTTGAAACTCGACATCTGCAGCGTAATAATGTTCTGAATCAAACTCTCCGAAGTCGGTTCTTCCTAATATATTTCGGTCAAAATCATCGGTGATATCAACCTTACCCACAGTGAGTCGCCAATCGAGCATGCCATCAAACAGTGGATGCATTCCAAACACATCTCCACCTTCAACATGCAGCTGAGCATCGCGAAAATAGTCACTGTAAATGGATTGAGGCAACATGATACTGGGGCGAGTAAAAGGCACATCGCGGGTGCTGGAATAGAAGCCGATTTCACTCTTAAATAAACCTGCGCGCGCACCGAAATTCTGTTCACCAAACTGATACGTGTACTCAGCAAAGAGGTAATCAAACTTCACCGCTGAATCGTAAAGCGTCCCCCATTGCCGATAACTTAACGCACTAGCAACTCTGACATGTTCAATTGGCTTCCATGAAACAGCAAAAGCCGCTTCAGTGATATCAAAGGCATGATCGTTATCACCGACAATGAACTGGCTATCATCAGCAGCAACATAGCCTTGTCCGATAAAACCGCTCAACTGCAGTTCCGTCGCCAATAAGCTTGAAGAGAGGATTGATAACATAACAATGGACTTTAATTTAACGAGCATAGACATATACATCTCCCGTTAAAGAGGCTCTGTGACTGATGTAGCCAATCGCACCTGGGGTTTGTGAAATAAGCATTTTCATTTCAGCTTCAGAGCTTAATATTTGCGGCCTTTCACCAGTACCAGAAAAGACCAGACGATCCCATCGCCTTTGCAACATATAGGGCATCATATCCAGTTGTTGAAAACAGAACTCTTTATGTAACTCTGAACTTGGGGAGAGAATGAAAACATGAATTTTATTGCCATCTGGCCAATAGGTTTTCTGCATAGAGAAAATAAGGCGCAGTTCTTGTACTGGAAGGGGAAATTCAACAGCCGAGTCATTCACAATAACCTGCGCCGCTGTAGAATGGGCACAAAACAGGTAAGACAATAACATCCATGTAGCCACCAAGCGCATCTAAGGAACTCCTTCTCTCAACGATGTTCACCACTAAACCAGTGGCGCAATTTGCTATTACATAAACTGACGTGACAACAGAGCCACGCTCAATTACAGCTTAGGCAAAGAAATTCTACATCGCCTTAATATTTACATAATCAGTCATAGGTTTTACGCCCATAAGTGCTATTCAAAGCAGTTTAGTTTTTCAAAACCATAGCATTAGATTCAAAAAGCAGTAGCGCCAAGTCATATTATCGCCCTTTTGTGCAGGTAAGCAGCCACGAGTTCTTCCAAATAAAACCCCGCTCGAACACAAATCAACTACTGTACACGCTTACTTTTACGATATAATTGCTACCAAATTTTTTAACTGTGATCGTCTGTGCTAACTAATCCATCTCAACTTATCCTTAAAAATAGTGATCTTTTTACCAATGAAAATGTATTAGTTCTCAACTATGAAGGCGACCTGTTACCGAAACAACTGCTTGAGAGTGCGGCGAGTGTTACCGCTTTAGCGCTCGACTATAATCATCATTTGATAATGAGTAATCACAGCGCGGCAAATTTGACTCTACATTTCGGCCATCAGCTCCCAACCAATGATGAAATGTTTGATAGCGTGATTATCTATTACCCAAAAGCGAAGGCTTTAGCCTCATACCTGCTTAACCTCGCAGGGCAACATCTACGCGCTGATGGCAATCTTGTTGTTGTGGGTGAAAATAAAGGGGGGATTCGTTCAATCGCTAAACAAGTACCCGATTATTTCGACGCACCATTTAAGCGAGACAATGCACGACACTGCTTATTATTCATCAGCCAGCTTATCAAAAAAGCACCGGCCATTAAGCTGACTGACTGGGTGAGTCAGTATCAACTTGATACACCGCAAGGTGAGATCACCATTTGTAACTTAGTCGGCGTATTCAGTGAGAAGCGCCTCGATGAAGGGACTAAATTACTCTTATCACATCTACCTAAGTTATCAGGCAGAGTGTTAGATTTTGGCTGTGGAGCAGGTGTCATTGCGGCTGCGCTGCTCAAAGCTCAGCCAGAACTCAAGCTAGAGTGTGTTGATATTAATGCCATGGCGCTAAAATCTTGTGAATTAACCCTAGAAGCCAACAATTTTACAGCTAAGACTTACCCCTCTGATGGGTTATCTCAAACTCAAGGTCACTTCAATGGCATTATTTCAAATCCTCCATTTCATGATGGCTTGAAGAGCACGACAGAGATTGCTAAGACCTTTGTAAGAGAAAGTGTACAAAAACTCGCAAATGGAGGTTGCTGGCATATTGTTGCTAACCGACATCTACCTTATAGCGACACTATTTCTGAATTTTTCGGCCAGGTTAATACACTAGCAGAAAACAACAAATACAAAGTTTACTCGAACAAATAAACCAACCTCAGTTGATCAAACTAATCTTGTGAGCGGCATTAGATTTCAATGCCGCTTACAATTTTTTATCTCCATCCTCGCACAATACTTCTATTATAAATAAACAGGTTAGCTCGGTCACTTTTCGGCTCTCTGGCTCTTCTATGGCCAAACTTTATGCTGTTATACTCAAATGATAAAAATAATATAATAACGAATCATCAGAAATGGAATTTACTATGTTGGCTCCGGAACTCATTGAATTAAGTATTGATAAAGAGTTTGTTGAATTTAAGGTGATCCCAAATACCCACGGGCCAATTACAGAAAGCGCCGTTATGGCACTGCTGGAACTACCGGAATTTAGTCAGCTGCATCCATTAGAAATAATGATTCAAAAAGCAGTGGCACAAGTCAATAAACTCAGTGGCCAAGACGACGGACAATTTGAGCAGTTTTTCAAGATTGCAGAGCGAATCGACGGTCAGATTAACGTCAAGGTAGCCGAAGATAGAATGTCGGCACAGATGGAACTCACTGCTCCTTGGGGTGGAGAGAAAGTCACTATTCAAGGTATTCTGAAAGCACTTAAAGCCAGCAATGTCTGCATGGGATTAAGCAAAGTTAAGATCCAAGCATTACTCAAAGAGCTTTCAAGAAAACAAGCAGGTGAAGCATGTGAATGCGTTATCGCCTCAGGTAAACAATGCGTAAACGGTATCAATGCATCAACTGAACGAAAAGTTCCTCTTGCCCGTGAGCGATTATTACAACCACAAGAACGTGAAGATGGTACCGTCGACATGCATAATCTGGGCGCCATCATCATGGTCGATCCAAATGATCTTCTTCTGGTTAAGCATCCAGCGACAGAGGGAACCAGCGGCTACAATATTCACGGTGAAATTTTAGCCCCTGTTCCAGGTAAAGACATTTTAATCACCGCTGGTAATGGCACAGAGTTCTCCAGCAGCAACCCAAATCATCTTATTGCGACCGTTTCAGGTCAACCTGTAGAGACCAAAACCGGCATGCAAGTCGATGATGTACTCAACATAAAAGATGTAGACGTGGGTTATGGCAATGTCGATTTTAAAGGCAGTATTTTAGTCACTGGTGATGTTCATGAAGGTATGGTCGTCAAAAGTAGCGGTGACATCACCGTCATGGGCTTTGTCGATTCGGGCACTTTAATTGCCGAAGGGGATGTCATTGTCAGCAAAGGGATCATCGGCAGGCAGCTAAAAGAGAAAGAGTTATCCACCAAAATTCGCGCCAAAGGGCAAATTTGTGCTCAATTCATTCAATATTCTGATTTAGAAGCTGAAGGCGAAATTTTAGTGACTAAACAGTTACTGCATAGCTATACCAAGACAAAGCAGAAATTAACAGTGAGTGATGCCAACGGACGACGCGGCGACTTGGTTGGCGGCATCGTTAAAGCCGACAACGGTGTCATCGCTGTAGTCATCGGTGCCACAGCAGGAACCAAAACTGAAGTATTCTGTGCCATGAAACAAGACAAGCTAAAACAACAAGCCAAAGAGTTAGATAAAAGCATTAAATCTATGGTTGTTACAGGTCTAGATGTAGAAGCAAGATTACGAAAGCTACCACCAAAAAGTGAATGGCAAAATGATGAGATGATGGTAGAGCAAGTGCAGATGATGCTCGATGAAAAAAGTGAACTCACCGCTCGACGCGCCAGCGAAGAAGCTGAATATGAAAGGGTTCAACATCAAGTCGTTAACTACTACCAAGATTTTCATATTGAAGCACATAAGCATATTTTTGCGAATGTAGAGCTACATATCGGGCAAGCTTTTAATCGTACCCAACGCGAACACGGAACGTGTATGGTCTTCAATCAAGGCAAAGAGTTGAAATTCGATTACGAGACTAAACATTAATTCGTGATTTCAAATAGAGCACTAAACCCCTTAAGTGCTCTACTCGCTTTATCCTCGCATCACCCTCTCTTTCGATGTATATTTCTCTGCTATATTAGAAATCTCATCATGCTAAGAGAACATAGTGGAACTATTAAAAATTGATTGTTTAGGAAAAGAGCTAAGGTTAGAAGGTTCAATGGCTGGCTGGCAGCAGCTGTTTTGGGGCGGTGAACCCGTTTCAGTGATACAAGCATCTGCTGATAATGAAGGTCTTAAAAGTCATCAATTTGAGCTCAAATCACAGCTCACTAATCCCCATAATGACCCAGCAACAGTCCCAGATTCTTCAGCATCTACTGAACAAGCTAATGTAAAAACCATCAATGTGAACCTTGAGACAAACTTAGTCTGGCAACCTTTTAGTCTAGATTACCGTTTGACTGTCGATGATACTCTTGTTGCTGAAGGCAGCAGAAACACCAAGGATATTGAGCGTCAAATCCCAGTGACGCCAGTTGAAGTAAAACGACAGTTTAGTATGGTTGGGCTTGCATCACTCGGCTTCAAACTACTCAAAAGTGCCAAAGTCATTAAAGTGGTTTTAGCCGGAGCTAGCGTCGCCGCTTATTCTTGGTTGTTCTCTTTTCAGTTTGCACTCGCCCTTATCGCCTGTTTAGTATTTCATGAATATGGGCATATCAAAGCGATGAAGTACTTCGGCATGAAAACCAAAGGGATCTACCTTATCCCCTTTATGGGAGGGCTTGCGCTCAGCGATGAGAAGATCAACACCCGCTGGCAAGATGTGGTGATATCCATCATGGGGCCAACATTTGGTCTCTTGATGTCCATCATGGCATTAGTGGCTTTTTGGATCACCGAAAACCCTTTCTTTGCTGGTTTAGCTGCGTTTAACGCCCTGTTAAACCTGTTCAATCTGCTCCCTATTCTCCCGTTAGATGGTGGACATATATTAAAGAGCGTAAGCTTCTCCATGAATAGCGTAATGGGCTTAGCGGCTTGCGTGGCTGGTGCAGCAATAGGCGTATACATAAGTTACACCTTAGGGTTGGCATTATTAGGGTTTTTACTCTTGATAGGCAGCGCAGAAATAGTCTTTGAATGGAAAACGCGTCATCAAAGCCACTTACTTCCACTGGACAGGTATGGCCAAATATTCTCAACCGCTTGGTACCTACTAACAGTCGGAGCCCTAATTGGTATTATCTGGCATCTAGCCGGAACTGGCGATGATATGTTAGCTCTGCCCTTACAGATCCTGCAAAGTTAATAAACTTACCTACCCCTCTGCCAAACGAGCCTTTAAATGAAGGCTCGTAAAGCATCCATTGAGTACTTCTCACGTTAATTACAAACTGATTATTTAGATAATGGATCAATGAAGTAGAAAACGCTCTATGCGCTTCATCAAATTGCAGACATAAAAAAACCTGCTCAAAGGCAGGTTTCCTCTCTCGAATGAGAGCATCTCTTAAAGAGAGTATTTTAATTGGTACCGGAGGACGGACTTGAACCGTCACGCTCGAAAGCAACGGATTTTGAATCCGTCGTGTCTACCAATTCCACCACACCGGCATCATTAAATAGCCTTACTAACATCCGAGGACCTCAGTAAGTGATGGCGATTATACCTTTGCGGCTAATAATGGCAAGCCCAAAAAAGCCATAAATAGTCTAACTGAGCACTTTTCACACTCAAGCATTCACGTTTGATGATAATGCATTCACAATGAGCTCTTTTTAAACAGATAATCGCCGCTATAAAAACGCACATTTCACTCTTGAGTTAATTCATAAATAAGCAAAATACGATGCAGTTCAAACTTTTAATGTTAGAGCTTCATTTTTGTAACAGTTGCGTTCATTTTATTGATCAAGATCATCTTATCTCAATCTAAACAAAGCTAATTTAGTGAAAGGCGAATATTTAAAAAAGGACTTCACACATGCTTTTCTGGCTAGATTTAATGTTTGGCAATCCGATAGGGCTTCTATCAATGATCGTTATCTTTTGTACGATAGGTATTATGTCGTATCTGATGTGGATGTTTATTCAAAAATCAAAACCTGAATAATGAGCCACTACACGTTTGCAGCAGAGAGCTGCAATCGTTACCCGATAAGGTAATTTTGACGAAAAGGGATGGTCGTTCCAATTGATAACGCTAATAGGGGGATGAGTCCCCCTATTTTCGATCTCCACTCTTTGCTCACATTAAGCTGCATGCTTGCGCGGATTGACAATGTTATTAACGAAGTGCGGTCTGGCCTTAATCAGGTTCTTCATCTCATCTTCGCTTGGCTCACCTGTTGGCAGTCTTAACACTTGACGATTCAAGTAAATTCTAGCCCTCATTGATATTTTATAATCAGCTGTTGGGCCCTGAATAGCATAGTGCTTTTGATTACCTAAGTTCTCAATGATGTTCGTCGCTAATAAGCTTCTAACAGCTGGTTCATCTTGTGGCAGAGTTAAGATAGTTTCTCCCTGCAAAAAAAACTCTCTTAATAGTGCCCGCTCCGCAGGATCCAGTAACCTTACTTTCTCTTCTATCACTTCGATTATGCGTTTACCTTTAAAATAAGTGATCGCTTCATCAAGAAAGTAATTCAAAATTTGAGTCAACAGGTAAGCAACACCAATAATGAGGCCTAAACCAATAAAGTGAGAATAAGCCGCCACTGATGCATCCAAATTGAGCATCAGCAATAGAGGTTCTGGCATAAAAAGAAGGCCACCACTGACGATGACTACCCACAACATTAAGTTAAAGCTCAACTGCTTAGAGCTTGAAAGCTTAATTTTTTTAGTTTTGATCTTCTGCATATACAGACCTAGTGTCAATAAACTGAACAGAACAAATACTCTGCAATATCGATGCCATAAATACTGACAAAAAGTAACACATAGGTTCTTATTTTTCTTATTGATATTTAACTTTCACCGTCAACAGTCTTATTATCCGTCTATGCTTATAACAAGAAAAATTAGCACAATCAGAATAAGTATGGAATATTGAGTTAAGGTATCTCTTTAGTCACATAAGAAAGGATTAATGCAGACATTTACTAGCCAGCTCATCAATAGTCCTATCGGTTTTAAGCTGACGCTATCAATTGTTATTTTTAGCTCGTTAATTACAATATTAACAACAGGCTTTCAACTCGTTAGCGACTATAAAGGTGATGTCGACAGGATCGAACGACAATTTAATAATATAGAAAAAGTAAACCTAGATGTGCTGGCAGCCAGTATCTGGGTCATTGACGATCGTCTCATTAATACTCAAATCCATGGCCTTATTCAACTACCCGATATCACTTATATTTCCATTAATGATGACAGTGGCCAAGAATGGATTGCCGGTGAACCTTCACCAGAAAATACCATAGAAAAATCCTTCGAACTATCATACAGCTCAGGCAACGACCTCATTCCAGTCGGCACTTTACTCATTCAAGCAGATCTCAAAGCTGTTTACGATAAGCTTTTGGATCGTATAATTATTATCTTATTTTCCAATGCCATAAAAACCTTCATTGTGGCTGGGTTTATTCTGTTTTTGATCTGGTATATGGTCACTCGTCATCTGCATCGTTTAAGTCTGTACTGTCAAAAAATCGATCTCGACTCCCCTTTCGTGCCGTTAAGTTTCGATCAGAATGAAAATAAAGATGATGAGTTCCATCAAGTCTCCCATGCCATCAATACCATGCAGCAACAGCTAAGAGCCTCTTTCGCAGATATCAAGCGATCCAAACAGGAACTGTTAGATGCATTAACCGACCGAGAAAGACTATTAGCACTTGAAACCAGTTATAAAGAAGAGCTCTCCAGCCAAGTAAAAGAGCAAACTCAGGAGCTCGAACAGTCATTACTGGTGCTTAAACGTGCTCAAGAAGTCTTAGTAGAACAGGAAAAAATGGCAGCGTTAGGCGGCTTGGTTTCCGGCGTGGCCCACGAAATAAATACCCCTATTGGGATTTGTTTAACCGCTGCCAGCTCGCAACTGAACCATATCGATGAGCTGATAAAAGTGATTCACAGCGAGAATGCGACGCTGGAAGAGATCAATACCATCTTAGAAGAGTACCAATTAAGTTGTGAGCTCATCGTCAATAATATTACCCGGGCAAGTAGCCTGATCCAGAAGTTTAAGACTGTCGCCGCACAGCAAAGCCAAGAAGAGAAACGAAGCTTTAACCTTCAACAAGAGCTAATAGATAGTCACGAATCCATCAAAGCCTTATTTAAAGGCATCGATGTAGACTTACAATTCGAAATCGACCCAATGTTATCAGTTAAAACGAATTATAACTTGCTGAAACAGATCACCACCAATGTGCTCTCAAACGCCTACGCTCATGCATTTAAGCAAGTTAGTCACCCTATTATCAACATTAAAGCTGAACTTGAAGGTACACAACTTAACATTTGGATTCAGGATAATGGCTCTGGAATAACGGAAGAAAATATCACCCGTATTTTCGAACCTTTCTTTACCACATCACGTAATAAAGGTGGCACTGGTCTTGGGCTCTCAGCCGCTTTCAACGCTACAACCTTATTAAAGGGAAGCATCAAGCTTCTTCCAGAATGTAAACTTGGAGGAGCATGTTTTCATATCGATTTCCCAATCGAGCTGTCTGAAGATGAAGAGCTCGATTCGGACATTTTTTTCGAAAACCTAAACTAATTCCAATTCAAGGTAAGACCAATCAACACAGTGATTGATGCAGAAAGCCTCGTCTACATCGACAAGGCTTGCAAGCATATTCATTATTTAGATAGAAACTGCTGCCCAGTCATCTTGCTAATTGCGATAATCACATCAACCGCTTTTTCCATAGACTCAAGGCAGATGTACTCATGCTTGCCATGAAAGTTATGCCCACCGGTAAAAATATTCGGACAAGGCAGGTTCATGTAAGAGAGCCTAGCGCCGTCAGTGCCGCCCCTAATTGGCTTAACAATCGGTGTAATACCTTGGCTTATGAGTGCCTGCTGAGCAATCTCAATAATATGTGGATAGGGTAATATCTGCTCTTTCATATTGAAGTAACTGTCGGTGAGTTCTATCTCTAAGCTTCCCACGACTAAATCGGCGTTATAGCTATTCACCCTGTCAGTTAACCACTGCTTACGCTTTTCGAAAGTATCGATATCAAAATCACGAATAAGATAGGTCAGCTCAGCTTCTTCAGTTTGGCCCTGCATGTTCACAAGGTGAAAGAAACCATCACGATCTTTGCTTCCCTCAGGGGTATCTTGCAACGGCATCTTAGCGTGAAAACGAGCCACCATAGTCTGAGCATTCACCATCACCCCATAAGCGGTTCCTGGATGACAATTGTTGCCTTTAGCTCGAATAACTGCAGTGGCTGCATTAAAATTCTCAAACTCTAGCTCACCTAACTGCCCACCATCGATGGTATAAGCCCACTGTGCACCGAAGCCAGGAACATCAAAATGATCGGCACCTCGCCCTATCTCTTCATCGGGCGTAAAGCACAATCTAATCTCGCCGTGTGGAATATCTGGATGTTCCAAAAGGTAAGCTAAAGCCGTAATAATTTCAGCAATGCCCGCTTTATCATCTCCTCCCAGCAAACTCTCCCCATCCGTCGTGATGAGTGTTTGGCCAATGTAGTTAAGCATACTAGGAAACTGTTCTGTACTTAGTAAACCGCATTCTCCAAGTAAGATATCTTCACCATTATAATCTTCAATTATCTGAGGATTGACATTAGCGCCGTTAAAATCAGGAGCAGTATCTAAATGAGCAATAAAACCAATACACGGAACCCCGTTGACGGTCTTTGGCACACTCGCAGTTAAATAGCCGGATTCGGTTAATTCAACGCTCTGAAACCCGAGCTGTTCAAGCTCCGCTTTTAGCAAACTCGCAAATTCAAATTGTGAAGCGGTACTTGGGGACTGAGCGTTACTTTCATTAGACTGAGTATCAATCTTTATATAACGTAAAAAGCGCGTTAATAATGCTTGTCTCATAAGAGGGTGACCTAAAATACAAAGAGGCCAGATTCTAACAAGGCCATCCTGATAATCATTAGACCTATATCAAAGTTTATAAGATCAGAAGTGATTGTGGTTTAACGTGCGGATACTAGAAAGGTGTAAAAAGGCGTAAGTGTTATTACGCCTTAATGGTACTTATTCAGCTTTTCTAGCCAACTTGATTAACACTCTGCTGGCAGCAATAAAGCCAAATGTGCCAGTGACTACCGTGACGGCACCAAAACCTGATGCACAATCCATTCTCATGCTGCCATCGGCATTTGCCTTGGTATTACACACACTACCATCAGCTTGAGGGTAAACGAGCTGTTCTGTTGAGAAAACCGCTTCGATACTAAAACGTCGTTGTAGATTTTTAGAAAAATTATATTCGCGTCTTAATATATTACGCACTTTAGCCAGCAAAGGATCTTGGTAAGTCTTGGCTAAATCAGTCACCTGAACCTGAGTGGGATCGACCTGCCCACCAGCCCCACCAACGGTAACGATGGGAAGCTTTTGTCGTTTACACCAAGCAATCAATGCTGCTTTAGGTTTTACGGCATCAATACAGTCAACCACAAAATCTAAATCACCAGTTTGCTTCCTCCCAATAAAGTAGTCACCTAAATTCTCAGGAGTAATGAAATCTTCAATCTGATTAACTTTACAATCTGGGTTAATCTGTAAAATACGCTCCGCCATCACTTCGACTTTAGATTCCCCTATTGTCTCTTTGAGGGCATGAATTTGACGATTGGTATTGGTGACACAAATATCATCGAGATCGATAAGTGTTATCTCCCCGATCCCGCTTCTAGCTAGAGCTTCCGCGACCCAAGTTCCAACGCCACCAATGCCCACAACAGCAACATGGGATTGCGCAAATTGCCCTAATGCTTTTTGACCATATAAACGGCCAATACCGGCAAAGCGATTGATATAGGCTTCAGAAAGCACCATTTCTTCCAACACACACTCCAAACTTTATACCTAAACCCTATTGCACTAGAAACCTAAGTATTGGGTATTAGGTATCTAGACAGACATTAAGGAATGAAAAATTAATTAAACTGATTTTATCTTATTTCAAGCCTAATAACTCAAACTTGTTTCCACTTATCTCCTCTTCTCACACATGTAAATAAACATCACAAAAACAAACCAAACCACATGCGACATCACAAACCTTGTTAATGTTGCAGTGATAAATACACAAGCTTTTGTAATCGATATGATAAGAGCCTCATGCAATCAGTGTTTTGCGACAATAATCACAAAACAAAGTTCCACTTTTATGACAAACTCAGCCAAACAAAATCGACTTGAATACATTCAGATGGCAAAGCTTACGTCTAATAACCATTAGCGCTGACTCTATATAGACGAGTTAATAAGCTTGTTAACAAAGCAGCGGCTTTCGCACAAAAAGTGTGAATTTGTCACATAAACAAATACTAAGCTGCAAGGGAAGGGAAAAGTTTGATCTTGCCCACACTCTTTTTAACATTAAATATATAAACTTCGGCCTCATATTTGTTACAAGACTGGATGCTTGAAACAATTAGAGAATCATAAACAACCATTAATAAATGGATAAGAACCTACGTTCTTGGGAGCAAAAAAAGACATGAAAAAAACACTTATTTCTGCATCAGTTGCATCTGTACTCACTCTGGCTTCATTCGGTGCGCTAGCCGAAGGCCCAAACTTCTATGGTCGTCTTGAACTTGCCGTAACAAACTCAGACACTGGTGCAACAACGCAGGATAATAAGAAAGGTACTGTTCTTGAGAACAACTTCTCTCATATCGGCCTTAAGGGTAGTGAAACCATCGCTGATGGCTATGACATCATCTACCAAATGGAATTCCAAGTAGAAAACACTTCTTCAAATAGCGATGTTTTCAAAGCTCGTAACACTTTCCTAGGTCTTAAAACTGCTGCAGGTACTGTACTTGTTGGCCGTAATGACTCTGTATTCAAGCAAGCTGAAGGTGGTGTTGATGTTTTTGGTAACACTAACGCCGATATGGACCGTCTTGTCTCTGGTCAAGCTCGTGTTGCCGATGCAGTTTGGTACTACTCACCAAAGATTGCTGATCTAGTTACCCTTAATGCTACTTACTTGATGACTGATAGCAATCAGAAAGACGTTGTAGATGCTGATGATCAATATGCATTAAGTGCAACTCTTGGTGACAAGAAGCTTAAGGCTCAAAACTACTATGTAGCTGGTGCGTACAACAAAGGCATCTCAAACATCGATGCATACCGTGCTGTTGCTCAAGTTAAATTGGGTGAATTTAAAGTGGGTGCTCTTTTCCAGAATTCAGAAAGCACTTTGAATAACATGGAAGGTGATACTTACTTCGTTAACGTTGCTTACAACCTAAACGGTGTAAACCTTAAAGCTGAATACGGCGCTGATACTTCAGGTCTAAGCTCATACTTTAAGAAAACTGGCGGCGTTATTGGCGACGAAACTACTGACGTAAACATTACCGCTATCACAGTGGGTGCAGACTACAGAATCTCTAAATCAACGATGGTATATGGCCACTATGCTATGTACGAAGGTGATTTTGAACTAAGTGGCATGAAGAAAGATCTAGAAGACGACAACGTGTTCTCTGTTGGCGTACGTTACGACTTCTAATTTCACTTGCTGAATTTAGCTAAAAGCGACCAAATGGTCGCTTTTTTTGTGTTCGAAATAGAGAAGGCTAAATAGGCTTTAAGCCTCAAACCATCATGAATCCTCTTTAATGTTTTCTTTTAAG